>Ga0208226_1000085_pt1 | contig 30319 bp, 33 predicted proteins | sample LakMenE18May11ns_FD_150713 | JGI IMG/M metagenome (GOLD analysis project Ga0208226, IMG submission 150713) | Freshwater microbial communities from Lake Mendota, WI - 18MAY2011 deep hole epilimnion ns (SPAdes) | ecosystem: Environmental > Aquatic > Freshwater > Lake > Epilimnion/Euphotic zone ... | reverse complement strand
GCCGAGCTTGCAGCACGCTTGTACGGCGACTAGACGAGCCGGACTCGAGCCGGACTGACGCAGACGTCAGCTTTACGCCCAGACTGGAACAGAACACGAGCGGGGTGGTCAGCGAGAACTACTTAGATGCACGCCTTGTGGAGCCCCCTCTCGGGATTGAACCGAGGACCTACGCATTACAAGTGCGTTGCTCTACCACTGAGCTAAAGGGGCGTGCTTTTACAGTGCCGTGTGTGTCTCGACGCACACGTAACTACTAGCGACAGTATAGCTTTACGTCAGATCAGACTGACTCTTTGGCTTTCTGGGCTTGCTGCTGTTCCTTCTCCATGGAGTCGCGCAGACCCCACTCTCGGAAGGAGTACATCGCGTACAAGAAGACACCGGTGAAGAGGACCATCGACACTCCTGCGCCGAACATGAACAAAGTGCCCTGACTCACTTTTTCTCCTTTGACTTGCCAGCCAGAATCAGCGTAGCTAGGGAGAGGATCGATGGGACCCAGATCCCAACATAGATGCCGTTAAGACGCCCACGGACGTCGTCGCCAGCTGCGAAATATAAAGACACGCTCATAGCGAGACTTGATAGGGCGCAGATGATCGCGGTTACTTTCAATATCATTTCAGGTTTCATAAAAGCGACAGTGCTTCATGCTGGGTACTACGCACGCAGAGCGGACGTTGCGCCTGGCAGGCATACGCGTACTCGAAAACACCCATTTCAGGCTCTAGATGCCTTAAGACAACGGCTCGCAACCAGCGCATCCTGCAGTAGCGCAGGCTGGTATTGCAGACGTGACTAGTGTCATCAATAGTGGCGGATTATGGCTTTTTAGGACAGTACTGGGCGTGCTCGCCCTTGCCATCTCTTCGATACCAGTCTGGGGTTGGGTGGCAGGTGGGTTCGTTGCACTCATTGTCGTCGGGAAACTGCAGAACAAACGCGAGAATGCCGGGCGAGTACCAGAAGAAGAAGCTGGATTCGGCTCTGTAGCTGGATGCCAAGAAGCCCTCGAAGACCTCCGAGAACTCGTCGACTTTCTCAAAGACCCAAAGAAATACCATGACTTTGGCGCGGTCATTCCAAAAGGAGCGCTACTTGTAGGGCCACCGGGGACTGGTAAGACACTGCTAGCCAGAAGCGTCGCTGCCGAAGCCGGCGTGCCATTCATCTCAGCCAACGGCTCTGACTTTGTGGAGATGTTCGTAGGAGTAGGCGCAAAGCGCATCCGTGAGCTGTATGCAGGAGCGCGCAGTCACAAACGCGCGATCGTGTTCATCGACGAGATTGACGCAGTTGCACGCCGACGCGGAGCAGATGGCGGACTCAACCCTGGAGCTGGAGCCGAACACGAGAACACACTCATTGCTTTACTTACAGAGCTTGACGGGTTTGCAGCATCTGATGTCATAACAATCGCAGCCACAAACAGACCTGATGTTCTCGACCCGGCAGTACTACGACCTGGACGCCTTGACCGCCGTATCGAAGTACCAGTACCCGACCGCGAAGGACGCGAAGCGATCCTCGAAAAACACGTACGCAACAAGAAACTAGCTAAAGACGTAAACCTGGCGACCATCGCAGCGCGCACACCAGGCATGTCAGGTGCAGACCTTGCACGAGTTGCCAACGAAGCAGCGCTCTCTGCCATACGTAAAAACCAAAACAACGTCACAATGGAGTGCTTTGCGGACGCTGTCGAGCTCGTCGCGCTGGGCCGGGCGAGACCAGGCATGGTTCAAACAGAACGAGACAAACGCATCACCGCATGGCATGAAGCAGGCCACGCGGTTGCCGGCTTAACACTTGACGAACTAGAAGACCCGTTTGCCGTCACCATCATCCCACGCGGACCAGCTGGAGGCGTCACCTGGATGGGCGCCCCTGAAGACGTTTACTTCACGCGAGACATGGCCCAAGCGCAACTTGTCGCCCTACTTTCTGGGCGAGTAGCTGAAGAACGACTACTTGGCGGCACCTGCACGCAAGGCGCATCTTCTGACCTACAGTCTGCTTCTGCTTTGGCGTCTGACATGGTGAACCGCTATGGATTTACACCACTTGGCCTCTCTGTACGTTCCAAAGACACAACAGCTTCACAGCGCGCTATCGACACGTTGCTAGCTGACGCACACGCACGTGCTGTAGAGCTGCTGAGTGATCACGCCGGGTTGCTAGAGACCGTAGCGCAGAGTCTCTTGGAGCACCAACGCCTAGATCGCGACGAACTACGCGCGCTGTATGCCGCTTCCATGGGTGAGAAGAAACAACACAGAAAGCTTATCCCTGTTTTACCGCCAGTAGAGGCTTTAGATACGCGCCGACAGACCGGCAACCACACCAAACAAAAACGCAGCAAGGTAGTACATCGCGCCAAAGACAGAAGTGGTCTCATACGCCGTGTAGCGCGCAAGATACGTCTGCCTTTTCGCCGCAAGAAAGTGCGCACCTAGATTGACGTGTGCGTACCAGCAGCTGGAGGCTCGAAGTCGTCTGCTACTTCTGACCAGTCCTCTTGCTCTCTAGCTTTCGTTATACCCTCTTGGTTTAGGGCCGCAAACTGCAACATCGTGCGCTGCATGCTCTCTAAGCTTCCGTCGAACGTGATCAAGTTACCACGACCCTCGGCTGCTACTTGGCGCAGAGTCTCTGTCCACATTGAGAACAAAAGATATGACGGATCTAGATGTGAAGACTCCATACGCAAAGCGGCGTCTGACAAGCCAGCTGCTACCTCTTGACGAAACGCCGCTACACCCTGACCTCGCAAACGAGCGGCTTCCATCTCCGCGCGGGCTGCGATCTGGATTGCTGCTCCGTGAGCTTCAGCGCGCTTAGTTTCACGGATCAACAACGCAGCACCCTCGTGCTCTGCTGCTGTGCGCTCATTTTGAGCGGCCACGACGCGCTCCATTGAAGTCATGATCGCAGCACCGAAAGAGATGTCGTTTACCTGGAGATCTAACAGATGATAACCCCAGTCTGCTAACTGTGAGTCCAGCTCTTCTTTGACGTGCGAGACGATCTCAGTACGCAGACCAAGGATCTCAGCTTGCGCTTTTGTTGCCACCAACGAACGAATAGCAGACTCAATAGTACGAATAAGGGCAGTGTAGAAAGCCTCTGGTGTCACAAACTTGAACGCCACACGCATGATCGTGTCAGATGACGGATCAGCCACAGTGTAGAGCACCATGGTAGTGAAATTCACCTGCGCCTGGTCACGAGTTGTTGCCTGAAACTGCATCTCAGCAGCCTGGTTTTGCACAGGTATGCGGCGAGCCACCTTCTCGATGAGAGGGATCTTTACGTTCAGGCCAGGCTTCATCACACGTCGGTACTTGCCGAACATTGTGACAACCGCGATGCTTGCTTGCTGCACGGTCACGAAACTGGCCAACCCTGCAAACAACAAGAATATAACGAGCAAGGACACAGCGATAAGGGTGTTAGTCATACTCGATACCGTGCCTATTCCTCGTGCTAGGACACGCATTCTGACTTCTTTCGTGACCTTCTCTGAGTAGGCCTGTTGCAGGATGACCCTGGGTGCGGGAAGCAGCGTGTGCAAACAACCGATCTCGGCATAGTCTCCCTATGACAACAACAGATTCTCAGAGCGGGCGCTAGTGGTTATTACAACAGGATTCCTGGTCATCGTTGGAGTGTTCCTGGCCACAATGACGTACGTGTTTGTACGCGGCGGAACTGTCGAGGCAGAGAAGCAAGCTCGCTTTAAGAAGATTGCTACAGACACTGACTAGTGTGTAACACCCTTTTGCTAGTCACACACTGACAACGGCGGTGTTGCTGGTCCCTCAGGTAGTTAGACGGCTACGGAATATAAACACCCAAACTTTTGATCGGGGTGCCCTGGACTTTGTCAGAATCTTTTAAAGGAAACTGACCAGGGGGGTTACACTAACGCGAACGCAGTGCAACCCAAAATCTTGCCATCTTCGTCACGCACAAGGCCTGAGGTCAGAAGCAAGTCATCAGTACGACGACCAGACGCTTTTGCGGCGTTACCTGTGATCGCCGAAACGATAACGAAGGTGTTCTCCACATACTCTGGGAGTCCTTCGGTGGCTCCGAACACAGAACGAACTGTGTCGAAGCCCAACAGTGTTCCGACTTTTTCATCGGACTGACGAGCTCTCGCTACGCCGTTGCTCTCAAAGGTTGCGGCTACTTCGCCGTCCTTATACATGACAACCGCGTGCGGCGTCATGTTGACGATTGTGACTTGGGTGGTTTTTTCGGTGTTCATATTTTCCTTTGTTCAAAGAGAGCTTTTCTCTCTCGTGATCCAGAACCACTGTTCATGCAGACACGACTGCTGCAACTCGCAGGAGTGTCTTTCCTTCTTGGTTTCTATACATAGAAAACAGAGATTAAAAAAAATAACTAGATAGGGGTTGACTTCCTACGAGTATGTGTCTACAGTCCACTCGCTAAAGAAACAGAGACCTGCCGTCACCGTGACTATCGCCGACACCTGGTATCGCTTCCTAGTTACTGCCGCCCCTTATCGGGTTAATGAACAGACAAACAATATGAAAGGTGAGCAATGCCCAATTGGTGCAGCACACAGATGACCATTACCGGACCTGAGGACTCATGCCGATCCTTCATCTCGAGAATCCTCGTCAAACAAGAAGAAGAGGACACCTACGACTTTTCAACACCAGCACCGTATGAGATAACCGGAAAGAGAATCGTTACGAGCCTCCACATCATAGAAGGTCTCCTACCGTGTCCAGCTCCTCTGTACGACGTACGGTCTCCCGTGCGTGACGAAGACCAAGCGCAGGCGGACGCTAACCAACTGCTGTACGGAGCTACTGACTGGCACGCGTGGCAAGACATGAACTGGGGTGTTAAATGGGGAGACTGTCACACTGCGTTCGTTGAAGAGGTTCTACTCTCAAAACTCCTTGCGGTCACGTACTCCTACGACACCCCTTGGAGCACCGCCACTACCGCCTTTTTGTCTATATCAGGAATGTTCCCAGAGCTGCGCTTTGATTTCTTCCACGAAGAGGAGGCCGGGTTCTTCCAGGGATGTGAAGTCATCAAAAACGGCAGTGTGGTCCTCTCGTCTTTCTTCTCGCCTAACGACTACAACGAAGAGGCTCCGAGTGATTTCTATTCAGCGGAGTATCAACAGTGGAGTGACGCGTTTGACAAATGGCGGCAACTCAAACAAGAAGCAATCGACGCGCAGGTAGATGCGATTGATTGCTGACTAGCTGTGACGACCTGACGCCCTCAGCTAGTCACAGAATCACGAAGGGTGCGGTTGACTTTCTACGCATTTGTATCTACAGTTACAACAACACAACAACAACGAAGGAGCAGTATGACTTTTGAGGCAACGAGAGAACACGGTAACAAAGATTCAGATATGACTATTAGGGGGACGTGCGTGCATGGCGCCGGAGACTCAGACCGGGACTCAATCAGCGAGGCGGCGCTCATGTTGGAACAAGGCATGGATAGCTTTATCTCCGCATTCGCAAAAGACCGTTCTGTTCCGGCAGCAATGTTGTTCGGAATTGAATCCGGTGAATCTATACGAGTCACCCTTGTCGGCAGTGCTACGTGCGCCTACGAGCTACTCGAAGACGCAACTAATAGACAAGTTACTAAAGAATACGAAGTAGTAGCACTTGTTTCGAACGGGTGGGTAGAGACCACTAGCCACAACGACGGGGAAGAGTCGAGCGCTATCACTGGACCAGAAAGAGTGCGTATGACCCTTTTGTCTGGCAAAGGCAACACGTGCACGGTCATGCGTTTTGCAGACAACGAGGTTCTGTTTCATGAAGGTGCGGGAAGTGGTCCTTTGACTGATGCGCTCACCGATTTATGGGCGAGCTCAGCTAACTAGACACACCCAATGGCCGCAAAGAAGGCACTAGCTGTTACGTACACATGCGCACACGCAACTACTACGAAAGGGAGATATGAAGATTATCGAAGTTAGTTCATCAAAAGGTGGGGTAGGAACAACAACTGTCGCCTGCTGTACGGCGTTAGCTCTAGCGAACAGATCACCCGAGCGCGTACTGCTTTTGGACTTGTCCCGCAATGACGACTGCTTTGGCGTCCTTGGCATAAGTACTCCAAGCACTTACGAGTGCAGGGAGTATGCGATGACTATCAAAAAGATTACTCGCCAAGAGCTTGACGACACGCTCAAGCTTGGTGAGTACGATTTTGTTGTCATTGACGCAGGTCTAGAAACGGTACCTGAATACCGTTTCGGTACCCCTTCCCTACGTATTCAGGTTGTCCGCAACGAGTACATGGCACTTCGAGCAGCATCTTTCGAGCGAGGTGATTTTGACGCGACTGTCGTTCTGTTTCAAAAAGATTACGCACTCACAGTTGGTGACGTTCAGATGATCCTACGGAACACCCCGATTGTCTTTGAGATCAGCCCAGGCGCTGCAAGCGCCATTGACAGCGGACTTATCGCATGGAGAGAGCACCTGTGGGGTGAGTGGACAGACTCAATGATTGAAGCCCACTTCCCAGAGCTGTGTGGCGATAACTAACGCAGAGCTACTCCACATGGGCGTTATCGCATTTTGGGAAACTGCATCTAGATAGACGCGCCTACAGACCGCCAGTAAATCAAGAAAACAAAGCAATCACAGAAAAAGGAGAAGTATGGTTTTTCAAACACCCCAACAACACGAGGACATAGCTACATACTCGGCCAGCGACGCAGTGCACGTGCTGGATGGCGCACTAGAGCTTCTAGTTGCCTCGATGGTGAAGGACCCGTTTACTTTAAAGGATGCAGTCTTATTCGGGATGGGTATCGGCGGAGCTGGTTCATTAGAACTCATCGACAGATCAACAAACGTGCATGAGCTGCTTGGGAAACTAACTAACAAGCAAGAAGCTGAAAAGCACAACTCCATTATGCTCGTCGTGCGCGAGTGTGGGGAACAGACCGATGTCCACACTGGCGAGCGAGCGCCGTTTCGCATGGCTGTTATTGCAAGCAGGTACGCGAGCGCCGTCATTGACTTTGTTAGAGACGACGTGCCTGTCGAGGAGAGCTGCGAGTAGCTCTGTAACTGGCCTCGACGCTGGACTCTGACAGAACTGGATGCAGTCAGACACAGGCACGCAAACACATACAACAAAACATTTACGTAGTGCTACACAAAGGAGACAAATGGACACAACCAACGAAACACACACAACCAACGACCGCTCACCGGCACAGGTAGAGCAAACCATCAACGCGATGGTTCGCCTGATAACCGATGATCCATTCGAGTTACCAGAAGCTTTACTACTAGGAATCTCCTACCGTGACGGGGTTAGCGTGAACTTCATAGCTTCTGGTGAGAACGTCTACGCGTTACTCGGCGATCCGCGCCACAAACTAGAAGCATCCGTATTCGACGCTGCCGCAGTCGTCACCTGCGGATGGGCGACACCGTTTGACTCATCCGAATCACTCTCTGAAGCAGCAGAACCCTGGAATCGACCTGAACGGACGCGGGTCTGCGTCACTCTTATCGCGGGAGAAGACGGAATCTGCAGCGCCATACGTTTTGCTAACAACCCAGACGACGTGATCATCAACAACGGGTACTACGGACCAGCTGGCGACGCACTCTCAGATTTCTGGACGAGATGACAAGAGATGCTGAGTAGGTGAGTGCCTACCGGCTGAGGCTAGATGAAGCAAAGAGCCGCGCGATCTGTCTCGCTGCTACCTGAGAGACAACAAAACAACCATACATAAAGGAGAAATATATGGACACAACAAACGAACAAGACATCACCTACGACAAATCCCCCATAGAGATTGAGGAAGCCATCAACAAGATGCTCCGCCAGGTCTTACCGGTAGAAGACCCCTTTGAGATACCTGAATCTATCTTGCTAGGAGTGTTCTTTCGCGAAGACGTCAGTTTAAGCTATCTGGCGTCAGCGGGCGACGCTTACGACTTACTCAATGAGAACACCAGAGTCGAAGCTTCCATATTCGATGCAATAGCGGTCGTCACATGCGGATGGTCCGCGCCCTGCTCCCCTACAGACGACATGTCCAATCTGGTCCCAGCTAGCCAAAGTCCTAACCGTGTGAGGACCCGCGTCGCGCTGATCGCAGGACCTACTGGTGTTTGTGCCATAGCAAGGTTTGCCAGCAACCCGGACAACGTGATGGTGAACGAAGGAACATCCGGACCGATGGGCGAGGCTCTTTTAGATTTCTGGACGTGATCAAACGAGAAAGTCACACACGCGTTACCTACTCAAAAAACCACACAACAAAAGGAGACACATGGACACAACTAACACAACATTCACACTGCACAACCGAACACCTGAGAACCTCGAAAAGGCCATCTACGCTGCTATCTGTCGCGCAGAAGAGGACCGGTTCAAGCTGCCTGAAGCCTTGCTGATTGGTATACGCTTTGGTGAGATAGAAGACAGTATGCGCTTCATTGCTTCAGCAGGAGACATCTATGAGCTACTTGAAGACGCAGGGAACAAACTAGAAGCATCACTGTTTGACGTTATAGCAGTCATCACATGCGGATGGGCTGCGCCTTTAGGTCCGACAGGTGAGGTCTCTGAGGTCGCACCCAGTGATCACCCTGACCGGGTGCGAGTCGGCCTCACGCTGATCGCTGAAGAAGGCGGCATTTGTAGCGTTATGCGATTTGCAAACAACCCGGACGAAGTGACCATCAATAACTCGGGTATCGGACCGCTTGCTGATGCGTTACTAGATTTCTGGACAAAATGATGCTCCACGTTCCAAAGTTCCTTCAGAGCGAAGCCGTAGAAGTCCGCTTTCATGATGTGACGCGAAGCTTTCAACTCCTCGCGACGGTCTCACGTCGTGGTCTGATTCACTACACGCTCAACCAAAACCCTGCAACAAACGATCATCATATGTCGTTGTCCCACCTCTATATGGAGAGAGTAGATAGGCGCAATCTCCCGAAGAAAGCATACGAGGGCTGGCAAGAAGATTTACTCAAGTGGATTTTGTCTGCCAAGCGCAAAAGACAGTACATCTATTTACACGATCACGGAGGTCCTCTAATGGGTCTAGACAACATCCCACAGAAGTACCCTTGCAAAAAGCAAGAGACCGCGGTCATGATCACTCGCAAGGACGGGGACGGAAACGTTCTGCATAACGCAGATGGATCCGTTATGACTTCTATTGACTGTGATGCGACACAGGCAAATGGTGGATGTCCCTACAGGAACGACTATGAGAAGTCGGATTTAACTGATGGGTTTGTTGCCAATATGTTCGGGGCTGACTGCTGGTATCGAGGGAAGTACGGCAATTACTTGATTAAGGAACTCGGAATCTACAACCAACCATTCGGGCTATCGTTCTATGGCGCATTGGGTGAGGGGACTCACAAGTCTCCCGGTGAGTGCAACCTTCTGGCTGACGTTATGGAAGTACAAGTAAAGAACTACAAGGGCAACGAAGTAGCTAGAGAAGAAGTCACAGAGTCAGTCGCCTACGCGATTTGGTATCTCCGCTGGGCTGCCGCCAATACGGAAGGTCTTGAATGCTGGTACTAGAGCGCTCAACTACACTGACGTCCAACTATCCTCATAGACACTGCAGCGCACGCAGTTCATGCTTTAAGAACCAAATAACAACGGAGACACATGGACATCACTAACAAGGAGTACAGTACTTGCGACAAGTCACCTGAACGCATCGAGAAAGCGATCCATGCTTTTCTTGCTCTGGTATGCGAAGACCCACTAGAGCTTCCTGAAGCGGTGTTACTTGGAATGCGCTTTCATGAAGACGTTAGCCTGAGCTTTATAGCTTCATCAGGTGATGTGTATGAGCTACTTGGGGACGCAGGGAACAAACTAGAAGCCTCATTGTTTGACGCAGTTGCTGTCGTCTTTTGCGGATGGGGCGCTCCAATCGATCCGACAGGTGACATCTCTGAACTTGTCGCCCCAAGTGCGAGTCCCGACCGCGTGCGCGTTCGTGTTACACTGACTGCTGGGGTGGATGGCGCGTGTAGTTCAGTACGCTTTGCAAACAAACCCGACAAGGTGCTCTTTGACGACGGACGTGGCGCTATTGGTGACGCACTCTTGGACTTCTGGGCGAAATAAAACTCGAGAGACAGCGTCTAATTAAAGCTTTTGACTGTCGAGGCCCAGTGAGGCAGAGTATGTGGATGAGCTCTGCTGAATACCAAAGGCGTTGGCGCCAAACCAAAGGGGCTGTCACCGGGCGATTAGGACGACCTACAGAGCGCCCATGTGGGACTGTTGCGGCTTACCGGAGACACCTGCGACGCGGAGAGACACCATGCCAGTCATGCAAGGACGCCAACAGCGCTGAACAACGAGAACGCAGAGATCGTTAGCAAAATAGAGAGTGCCAGCAAGGACCGCTAGAAGGACTCGAGCTACTCGCTTGCTTTAGCGTCAAAGGCCTTTTGTCGAGCCACGGCAGCTTTGATGGCTTCCTTCACAGCAGGCTTGTTGGCCGCAAACCAAGAGGTGTCAGGAGCCGTGATGGCTGGCTGCGAGGCGTAAGATACAGTGAGCAGACCTTTGTTCTGTGAGTCAGGGCCTAGAGACCCGTCATCAGAGTTTGACAGAGACGTGATACGACCTTTCTCATCAAAACCCACAGAGCGCTCGCAGGGCCCTGTAATGATCCAACGACCGTTATCAGAACGGGAGATGCGCCTCTTGAACTCAGGTGAGCCGCTTCCCTGAAACAAGATTTCACGGTTTAGTCTGACACAGCTCTTGTCGGGCGTATCTACTCCTAAACTGTACGCCAGGGAAGCCGGTACGCGGGCTTCGTAAGGCAACAGATCAAGCCCCTGCGTTTGCACTCCAGAAAACGCTGACCATGCACACCACTCGTTTGCGCACGGGAAGGTTACGTCCTCGGTAGCTCTGTAACCGAGCTCTCTCCACTGTTCGTATGGAAACCACTCACCACTTTTGAAACCAATGTCGCGAAGAGTGTCCTGACCGAACTTCTGTGAATCAAAGAACCTTGCATACACGACGCCTTCGTGCATGATCACCTGGAGACTGAGCTCACCACTATCGGTCGATGTGAAAGAGACGTTCAGGTAGGCGTCTTGCGACACGGTGAACTTAAGTTGGTTAGAAGGCGCGCCGTAGAGATACGTTGCGGAGAATGGCTCGAGAACAGGCATGCGTAAGGCCGCCAAGATGTACGCTTCTGAGAGCGCAATGGTCGTAACCGGCGAGGCAGCTGCTGACGAGGTCGTCTGGTCAGCGAGTGACGACGGCGCTGGCACAGTCGATGACGAGCTACAGGCAGAGAGTGCGAGAGCTGCTGTAGTGACGAGCAAAATGACTTTTGTGTTTAAAGTAGAACGTAGTACTGACATAAGTTAAACTAGACGGTTCCTAGTGGGGCCGCGGATGCGCGTAGGTATTTAGGCGATGTTGCTCATTAGTGCTATTCCGATGTTCCGACACACCAACGAGTCTGATTAAATTAAAAACTATGTACAACTAAAGACACACACGACGCGATCAGTCGCGCGAGTTCAGGTAACTACGCGTGTAGCTACGAAGGAATAAGAGTCAAAACAGTAGGAGCCAACGACGGCGGTGTTACCAAAACAGCAGACCAAGGCAATCCAGAAACGAAGAGCGCAGCACTGGATTCAATCTTTGTCTTGGGATCTGACAGCAACGCAGCCGCTAAGACTAGACATATGGCCAGGACTGCGGGACCCAGGCGCTTAGCGGGAAGTTTCACAACTCTTACTGTCCGGACCAGCCGTACCCACGCTAGGGGTGGTCATAATCTCTTCTCATGAAGAGCACGGCGTATCTTTGACACCCGCTTCAGAGCGTGGCGAAAACCAGCGTGAGTATGAGGTTCAACACGATACCGATGAGTCCGAGGCGGCGCGCTTTTGAATCTTTCTTATTTCCAAAGAAGCCATACAAGGAAAACGGGAGACTCACGATAGGGAGCACCGACAACACAACACCGAGAACCGGCACAACCAAACTCTCCTGCATTTCTTCAACACTCACGCCAGCGTCTGCGGCGCTAGAAACCCCGCTAGATAAACCACTCCGACGCTCTCGCAACTTTCCAAAAAACAACATCGTCAGACCCGCAGTGAAGATCGGCAAGCCAATGAATGCTGCCAAGAGTATAGGGATGAGATAGAGCCCTGCATACGGGTCGTTGCTCGAAGCCGCCACCAGATACGCCAACGTGGCGCACCCTAGCGGCACCGCGCCTACTGCCGCTATTATTGCGCCAGATATTGCTATGTCTCTACCTTTACGTGCTCGAGCGTTCCCTGCCTGCGGTGGTGGCATTAAAGCAAAGTCTTTGTCTTTAGATTCTTGGAGAGACGACAAATCGGCGGACACTTGCTTTACTGTGCTGTTTTCCACTTAGCCGGCATGGGTAGACCGTCAATTAAAACCATCCGCCTGTGCTTCTCTATGAATCAGTCGTCGAAACGGTTCTTCTCGGACTTGCCCGGGAGGCTCAACCACACAATCGGCCAAACAGAGTTCGCTATCATCAGTAACGACACAATACCTGCGACAAGACCAAACGATTTGGTATCACCAGTAGAACCAGGAAGCGCTGAGACAAATGAGGCGACTACTACAGCTACAAACATTGCAGTAAGTATACCGCTCAGGACGCCCTGGAGTATTAACCACCATCCAGAACGTCCTCTGTCATGGTAACGGCGGATTGAGATTAGCCACAAATTCACGCCGGCCACGAACATCAGAAGAAACACTACGTACCCTACGGCCTTAACTCCAACCAGTCCAGCAACAATGGACGCTATGAAGCTGAACAACCACAACGCTAGGGCTGCGAACCAGTACTCACTGCGCGAGGCACGGCCACGGAAAGTCCATTTTGTACAAAGAAACTTTGCAGCCTCCTTGAACGAGACCGGCTCTGCCGCGTATGAACCCTGCTGAGCTGTGCTGTAATTTTGGTACGAAGGCGCTGCTGGTGCTTGATAACTACCTAGTACTGGCGCTGCTGGTTGATTAGGCTGATGCGTCTGACTTGTCCACTGGACTCCGTCCCAATATCGCAGACCCTGAGGGTCTTGTGGGTCTTGATACCAACCAGCTTGCGGTGACGACATGTGAGTGCTCCTTGACGGATAGAACTAACACCGTCCGTGGTTAGTGCCGAAAAACACAGGTCTTTACCACTTGAGACAAGACTTTTGCCTGTTGTAGCTAGCTCCGCTTAGGACATAGGGCCCATCTCTGCCTCCAATTACATACGAAGGACTTGGAACAGCGCAACTGCTAGATTCACAAAAATACCGACGAGACCGATGAGGCGCGCTTTAGTTCCTGCTTTATTACCAAAGTAGCCGTACAGAGAAAGCATAAGGCCTATGGAGCCTAGAAACGGGATGATCGAGAGCACGATCCCTAGAATAGGAGCAAGCAAACTTTCCTTCACACCTGTTGGGGCCTCAGGTGAGTTAGTTGTCTCGTTTGCGAGCGCGCTTGGCCGCTCTCGCACCTTTCCAGAAAAGAACGTTATGAGACCTGCAGAAAAGACAAGGAGACCGACAGCAATCAAGATCAGGGCGGCTAAGCCTGACCACTGATCATCTAGTGGGTCACCTGGTGCAACAACAAGCACTACGGAGCTGGGACAAAGCGCAGCGCGGACGTCGTCTCGGCTGGTACGTCCTCTTTGTTTTTAGGATACTCATCTGCATCTAACCACTCCTCAACGAGAACACCACTTGACCACGCTCCGATTACTCGACACGTCGGGTTCTCTTGTGTCCCACAAAGGCCTGTGAACTCCCATAACTGCTTGTCTTTCTTGAAGTATGTAAGCGTCGCGTCTTTTGATGTCCGCACAGTACCACCGTCTCTAGAAGCGCGAAGCTCACGACTGTCGAACGCTGACAGCACGCCAGGGAGCGTGATCTCTCTCCCTGACGCATCAAACAGTGAAAGAGGTGCGACGATCTCATCTGTTCCAGAGGAGTAAAAGAGCGGCTCAGCTCTAAACACCCCTGGCGTGATAGCCTGTAGATCAACACCGAGGGCGTACTCCCCTTTGATTGGGACTTTTATGAGCACAGGATTACCCGTGCTTAGCTTTAAGTCAAGAGGTAACACAAACCAGACGTCAGGCGGTATAGAGCTGCCATTTATCTCTACAGCTTCTTCCCCGGAACTCGAGACAACGGCGAGTGCAGAGTCCCCCGCTGTGTATAAATCCTGTACTATGGCTTTTGGGATATCGAGCTGCGCTGTTGTTTCCCCTGTAAGCAACGACACCATGCTTATCGATCCTCCTTGAGCGACAGCCAGCATGTCAGCGCCTGCAGAGGCAAATGAAACCCACTCAGTATCGTTCTTCAAGGTCAATACATCAGACACCACGCCGTTACGCAGCATCGAGAGTCGGCGTCCTGTCTTTGATCGCACCTCAAATACGAATGAACCGGGGCCAACTGGGTGGGGGTGCGAAACACCATTCGTATCAGACTCGAGTAGATAAACAACCGAACCCTCAGGCGCCACGCTGAGCAGATAGTAAGCATCTTTTGGTATATCAACGCCGTTGTAATCCAGAGGAGCGTACGCCTGTGATGCGACTAGAGCGGTTCCGCTTTTTGTACCGCTGGCGATCTTCGTCTCTTCGTTCTGCTCAAAGTACCCTGTGAAGGCCTCCTGTGCGGAGACCACTGTTGTTGAGGAGGTGCTCGTTAGAGCGCTAGTTACAGTACTTGGGCTTGAGCTGCACGACGCTAGGGCGATAGCTGCGAGGATGAAGACTTTTATATTTAAATTAGAACGTAGTACTGACATATATTGCGTTACATCGTGCCTTGTGGCCGAGCTAAAACACGTGTTTTAGAAATACCCGGTTTGCTGCAGCCGACATGTAAAACACCGGTATTACATCATAATACAGTTCTAACATGTGAGGTGTGCGAAAGAAGGGACTCGAACCCTCATGCCTTGCGGCGCTAGATCCTAAGTCTAGTGCGTATGCCAATTCCGCCACTTTCGCGTGTTACACACAACACCGGATCAAGTGCTGTGCAGATTTAAATTAAGAAACCATGTGTGACTCGCCATTGCCACCTTGCGTATTGGTGTTGCCATGCTCATTACGATGATGCTGCCAGGTCCCAACGACACGAAGCACAAGCAGAGCGAGAATGGTGACACACACGCCGATGACCGGCATACCAACACCTACAGATGCCCCGATCACGGCTACCAAGAGCACAGAGGTGGCCGTCGTGACGCCCTGTGTTCCTTGCGGCGAGTGCAAGATAGCTCCAGCACCGATGAAACCTACACCAGTGATGATGGCGTGGAGAGTACGAGAAGGATCTCCGTTTGTGGCCCCAGACACAAGCATCCCGCCCAAACCGACAGCTGCCGAGGACGCGATCGCAACCAGAGCGTGAGTACGCAGACCCACGCCTTTACCGGACTTGCCGCGCTCAAAGCCAACTATGGCACCCAACAAACCTGCGATTAACGCCTGAAGGCCAATAACGGCTTGATCCGCAAACGACTGGGTCATCAACTGTACTTGCGCAAACATAGACCACCTCCTGGCCGACTAGGCCTTTCAAACTTGCCCGACACCTTGCAGCATCGAAGTGAGTACAACGTGCCGACTAGCCTCGGTTTGCCACGCAGGGTGAGGTATAAAAAATCCTGGCTGGAATCGGTCAAGCTGGTGGACGTGGGGGTCTCTGACCGGACAGATAACGGGCCTATGGACACCTCAGACAACGCCGCCCCATACCTACAACAAGCCGCTACAGCTGCCTTTACCTTGCTGGAGCAAGACCCGACAATTGCTTTAGATCTAGTCGCACGCTTTTTTCATGAGACGCTCGACTCTGACGCGCCAGCTGCACAGGACGCTGACCGTGAAGAACTCCGCTCGATTGCTGCTCAGATGATTGAACGCCTCGCAGCACACGACGAAGAAGGATGCGACGACGTGTGGCGTCAGATCGCGTTCAAATGGCCAGCAGCAGTTAGTGCAGCAAGACAAGCTAACGCTTCTTTCTACACCGCAACACTCATCCCACTGCTTGAAGAAACATGGGCAGACCTGTCTGGCGAAGAACAAGACGTCATCGGCTCACTCGATAGCGATGAACAGCTTGAAGCACTCATCGCACTCTCATCAAAAGCCCAGCTCGCAATGTTCGGTGTTTAACCATGGCTATCGCTAAGAAAAAGCCAGCAGCCAAGAAAGCCGTAGCAAAGCCTATCGTCAAAAAAGCTATTAAGAAAGCTGCTGCGAAGCCCACAGCTAAGAAAGCTGTGGCCAAAAAGACCGCAGCAAAGCCTGTTGCCAAGAAAGTCGTCAAGAAAGCGGTTGTAAAGCCTGTTGCTAAGAAAGTCGCCAAGAAGGCCGTAGCTAAAAAGGCTGTAGCCAAAAAGAGCGCAGCAAAGCCTGCAGTTAAGAAAGTCGTCAAGAAAGCGGTCGTGAAGCCTGTAGCCAAGAACGAGGTCAAAAATCAGGCCAAGAAAGCTGCTTCTTCAAAACTCACTGCAGCTGAGCTTAAATCCTCAGCCAAGAACATCATCATGGACGACCTTGATGACAGCGAGGACCTGTTCCTAGACACTATCGACCTAGACGACATTGACCTGAGCGAGATTGCTTTAGCCGACGTCAACCTAGACGACATCACTGCATTAGACCCAGACATCGTGCTAGAAGTGCTCGTCGTCACCGGCAGCGGTGAGGTTGCTGGCAAAAAACGCACCATGCGAGCTGACTCAAACGACACCGACCCTGACTTGGTTATCGAAGACGAAGAAGAAGTGAGCGCCACAGAGATCGCGCTTGCTCGCGTCATCGGAGACGACGTCGAAGAGAACGAAGATGACGAAGACGAAGAAGATGCTCCAGTTGTCCCGAAGAAAACAAAGAAAACAAAGAAACAAGTAGATGAAGCGGAACTAGAGGACGACGAGGACGAAGACGACGAAGATTTCAACGTCGTTGCCAAGTCTGGCGACGAATTCACCTGCCAGAGCTGCTTCTTTATCCTACGTAGCCACCTGCGTTCTGGTGATACTGACTACTGCCGCGACTGCGCTTAACCCACACAAGCGCATCGCGCTTTGAGACGAAGGACCCCACCTATGAGTGGTAAACAAAAACCCTATTCCCGCAACCCTAAAGGCGCATCCCAGACTTTCCGCGTGTTCCTTTCTCTAGACGAAACACTAGAGATACGCTCACTCGTGCGCGACGAAGAAGGCGACGCGGACGAAGACGTACTAGACGAAGTGCGCGATGCCCTCTATCGATCACGAGAAAACGGACCACGTGACGTAGTACTTCGCATATCTAAAGAAGTACGCGACGCTTTGAGGCGCTGCTTGGACGACGAATCAAGACCTACAGACGATGTGGTTTTGAGAGAGGCTTTAAAGATTCTCGACTTCGCTGTTGCCAAACACAGCCGCAACAGCTAGTTCCGACAGGCAATAGTCTTCCAGGCTTCGTCAAAGCCCACGCACGAACCAGGTGTCGTACGGTAAAGAACATCTCTGGACGGGTATGACGACAGGAACTCTGGTATTGCTGTGCCAAAGGTTCTTTGAGAAAGCAGCGGCGGATCACCTACAGACAACGTCGGACGGCTTTTAGACCAAGGCGCTATGTCCTGGGCGTGACGAGAAGCGATAGCGAGAAGCTGCTCAAAAGGCACACCGTCACCGGAAACAAGAACCAAGAAATCACCGCGCAGAACAAGTACGTCGTCCTTAGTCAAAGCAACCAGATCGGCGTCAGGAATGCGCCAAGAACGAGGAGCGGGCTGTCCTTCACTGAACAACACTGCGTCTTTGAGATAATCGCGAACAGCTAATCCAACCTCTGGAGATCCGTTAGTGAGAGCAGCCGTTACCACTACACGAGAACCCGGCGCACCACGGTGAGCTTTAACCCAACCACTCACAAGGTGAGGCACTAGTCCTTTTGTTCTATCTGACGGCATAGCAGCAGACGCAGACGTAGGCAGAGGCCCGTCGATGAACAACACTGGAGGCTCTTTGAGCACCAGGCCGAGACTTGCTGCTTTAAACATGTGCTTTTCCAACGCCAACGAATCGGGCGAAGTTTGATACAAAACAAGCTTTTCAACTTCACGTGTTGGCGTACTAACAACAACGAGTGCTTGATCTGACTTAACAGGCGACTCTGGTGTTGCACGAACAGCCTGTACAGCTACCAAGACTGCCGAGACCATCAGCAAAGGGCCGATCACGTTTCTTTTAAAAGCAGGAAAATTAAACATCACGACACCGCCATCGCTGCTTTAAAAGCATTAGACAACAACGCCATCGGACCGCTACTTGTAGGACTCCACAAACTACCTGTCATATTCACAGCGTGGTCAGACACTTCTTCACCAAGAGGCAGAACTGCTACGTAAGGCTCATGCCCGTTTGCTAGATCTAAAGCGTGGGCGCACGATGCTTTTACTTTCACTGCGATACATTTTTGCTGACCTACCTCAGAAGTAAGACCTTTGGACTTGACTGCTAAAAGCCTTAACAAACGCACAGCGTCTGGTAAGACACTCACTGACAACAAAGCAGCAGCACCGACTAGAACCACTGACGATTCTTCTTTCTCTAAAGAAGGCAGGTGTCTATCGAAGATCAAGTTTAAAGCCACGTTTGCAGGGTCTCCTTCTAAGATTGCTCGCACCTTGCATTGTGCCCACTTAGAGAACTCTGCACCCAGGGCTGGCGTGACAGGCGCGATAACAGCTTGCGACGCTAAGGCGTCAAGCACTGGCGACTCTGACAAGTTAGCTGCAGAGCTAACTGCCAGAGCGTGCGCGCAGAGTGCGATCTTTGCGTCAAGAACACGTAGTGCGTCAAACCTGGAGTCCCCTTTATCTTTCGCACGAGACTCAGCTTCTGTCCAGATGTTTAAGAGCTCTTCAACGTGCGCCCAGTTCTGGCCTTTATCGCCGACCTCTTCCATATCAATAACAGCGATGCTCTCAGCTAGAGCTTGCAGCTTCCGGCCAGGCTCGGTGTTTGCCCAACCACCACATGACCCACATACATCCATAGCTACGGATTCTTCTAAAGCCACCGCTTCTTTCAAAGAAACCACACGAGGCGACGCCAACTGGTCTTGGTTTTCTGCCCTTACACAAAGACCATTACTGTGCAAGAACTCAGAGTCGCACTGCCACATAGCTAGCTCGACTTCCTCTAAAACCGCAGCACCACAGACTCTGGAGATAGCCCGAAGAGCCGCCAAAGGGTGTGAGAGCGGTACAAAACTAGGCACACCGGCGATAGTCCAGAAGAATGAAAGATCGTCCCGTATAACACAAAAGCAGCCCTAGAGGGCTGCTTTTATGGACACCTGTTGATAAGGCGTCTAGTGGCTTACCGCGGGGCTGCGATGTTGCCTGAATATCTCACTATCGCGGCTACTGTGCTTAACAAAAGAGCAATACTAAATAACAAAAAACCCAGATAAAACAGGGGTTTTCATCGAAAAAGACTTGGACAAGATACGTGTGCGTCGAATGTCACATACATGGCAACAACACTCCGCGACTACCTAGCAGCAGTAGCTTACGCACTCGGCATTGCTGGTGTTTTCTACGGAGCTGTGACACTTATGCGCGTCGTGTCCGAGCGACCAGGGCTGGGTGCTGACATTGCCTCTTTTGGACTCTTGGCCGCCATGCCTTTAGTGCTTGGTGGATTACTCTGGGGCTTGCGCAACATCGAGTAAATCCCCCAGCAGGATGTCTTACTCTGCTACTTTTAGTGAGTGACAAATGGTCGAAATCGTGCTCGTACAGGACAACACACCGGAGGCGTACGCCAGACCGGTCCACGATCTAGAACACGCGGAGAGCTGTGGGAAGTCCCGCAAGCTGCTGAATACCTTGCATCATGTGTTGCTGACGTCAAAGCCCTGCCATTTGCCTTACGAGAGAGTCTTCTTAACGAATCCTGGCCAGACATCAAAAAACAACTCTCTGCGACAGGCCTTTACCAAACGACAGCTGAACTCTGCCGACTCGTATGGGTCTTGCAGAACGTCCTCGTCAAACGCCACGTGATACCAGTGTGGGTAGACGGCTCAGCACGCTTACTTTGGGTAGCACCCGACGAGAGACTCAACACCTGGGCAGGCAACTTAATGAAGAGACGCGGCGAACCTGAAGAGGCACACACCGCGCTCAAAAAAGCAGAAGAAGCAGGAGCCGTCAACAACGCCCAAGCTCTCAGCATCCTTATGCATTTGCTTGACGCCACCTTAGACGACGTGGCTATAGCTTTAGAGAGCGACAGACGAACCGTGCTTCGCACAGTGTTCCCGGATTCACCTTACTGAACAGACCTTACTGAACAGACCTGTTTAGGGCATGACCGCCGGACGTAGGATGTCGAGCAGCAACGCACCGACACCCAACAACAACACACACACGGTTACTAGACCGGTGAAAGCGCGGACCGCACCCTTATCAAGCGCTACAGGGCGGCGCCGGATCTTTGAAGCTACAGATTCATAAACAGCCTGGAAGATGTGGAAGCCGTCCAACGGAGGTAGCGGGAGGAGGTTGAAGAAAGCGATGAAGAAAGACACCGCTGCGAACAACCCCACTGGGGCTATCCAGCCGTGTTCTTTCGTAGAGGACTCTGCAACACGAGCTACACCAATTGGAGAGACAACACGATCGGTGGATGATTCACCAGTTATCAGTTGCTTAGGGATGTTGATAAACGCTGAACCGAGCTTCCCAAAAGACTGCAGAGTTGCACCAGAGATCTCACCGGTTGCCCCAAACGCTGAGACAGTTGCTGTTAGCGGCGAGACAGACACTTTTTCATACACACCCTCAAGGCCGATGCGCGCCCCTTCTGGCGTCGTCACAGGCTCAACAGAGACAAGCCTCGTCTTGGAAGGGTCTTCAGACGGCGCGACTTTCAGCTCTAAATCTTTCCCGGCCAGTGCTGCTTTTTCTACCAAAGGACGAAGCTCATCAAAATTCTTTAAAGGTTCCCCGTTTACCTCAAGCAGCAAAGTGCCTTCTTCCAAACCAGCCTTTGCAGCAGGGCTTTCTGCTACGGGATTTACTTTGGAAGACCACTCAGTCTGGCCGGCGAACATAAACACCATAAACAAGATCAAGAAACCCGAGAATATGTTCGCGAACGGCCCTGCGCCGGCGATCAAAACACGAGGGAAGGTCTTCAAATCTCCGTAAGAAGCGTACTCACGATCTGGCTTTGCCTTAACAGTTTGTTCGGTTACTGCTGAATCTTCAAGAGAGGTCTCAGACATGAGTTTAGGTGCGTCTTTGGCTGAGGGTTCATCACCTTCGATTGCCAGATCAAGGCCTTTGATCTTGACAAAACCACCAAGCGGGATCATACGAATAGTGAATTTAGTACCGGTGCGCCGACCACTTGTCTGGAAGAGCTTAGGGCCAAAACCTAGAGAGAACTCTGGGGTCTCCACTTTGTAGTGCTTGGCCATCAAGAAGTGACCGAGTTCGTGAATACCGATCATCAACAACAAAGCCAGAACTGTCAGAATCAAAGAACGTGACGCCTCTGCTGAGATAAGACCAGCTAAGACAACCGACGAGAGTATGAGAGGTAGAAGTTTTCGCATGAGAAACACAGTGCGCGCGGACCTTGAAAACCGCATTAACCAAACATGGAGTTACTAAACACAGCGCTAATCCAGAAGCGGATTTAACTCTCTGGACGCGCAAGCACTGCAGGGCTGCACAAAAACCAGCACCTTGTGCCGTGAGAACGTTGAAGTCCCATGCGTTGAGTACTCGTTACCCAGAAGTAAAACCAAGACAGCCTGAGGCGTGTCACCCACAGGTGCGAGCTCAGCAGTTTCTTCTAAGGCCCCGCCTCTCACTTTATACGTCGCTAAAATCGTGTTTACGGAGGACCCAGAGAGGGTTTTCAGGCTCGGTTTTAACGCAGGAATGGCCCCTTCTTCTAGGTGTATCAACGTCAAAGAAGAAGTCATAGCCTCTAAGGCTGTCGAGTCCTCCTTTGGAATGCAAGAGCAGAGGGTCATACAGAGCAACGTGAGGGAGAAGCACCCAAAAACCAGGGGGTTGTGCTTTTTGAGAGACTGGACGAAACGCCAAACATACGCACGGTTTGCGTCGTGACACAACGTACGACCCCCAAAGTTCTCTGGCGCACAGATCTACACCAAGGAGCCGTCTGGTTTATCGCCGACGCTCGCAAAAATGGAGCGACGTGCGCGTTGCTGCGTGTAGGTAACTGCTCTCCTGCCATCAAAGGTGCAGCTGTTGACGCTGCAGAACGCGCATTGCGATCTGGAACCGTGTCTCTCATCACGGCCTGCTCTGATGATCGTGGGCTTGCTTTCCTTGTTACAGCGAGTTCCCAAGCTAGCATTAATGCTCTATCGTCGCGCATTAAATGGGCTGTACAGGACGCAGGCCTTGGCGTAGGTATCAGTTACGCAGACGAAACTACAGAACCACAAGAAGCCGCAGTAGCACTCGTTACTGACGCCGGAGCTGCCTCTTCTATGTCTGTAGCTGGCGAGATCGTCACAGGTTCAAAAAAAGACCTCAGCGTCGCACATGCAATTGCTTCTGGCGAGATTGAGGCTTGGTACCAAGGAATCCATAACTTACGAACAATGACCATGGAAGGCGTCACTGTGTTGCCGCGCTGGGATGCAGGTAACGACGTCAGCATTGCTCCCTCGTACATCTGGGAGATGGCCGACAACGACGGTGTGTCAATGGAGCTTCGCTCGTACCTTTTCGAAAAAGCAGTTGAAGACACAGTAGATTTTCGAGGACGCGGTGGGAAGCTACATCTACCTGTAACAGTCTCCTACCTCGAATCGCCACACTGCAGCGAACAACTGCTACATGCGACCCGCAAAGCAGACGCACAGCAGCTTGTCATCGAGCTTGTTGAAACTGACGAGATACTCACACCTAACGGATCTTCCACTTTGCGTTTGTTCGTGAGCCTTGGGTTTGAGCTTTCACTACTGGGCTTTGGTAGTGGCACTAACAACCTTGACCGGCTCGTTACTCACAACTGGCGCTACGTGTCACTTTCCCCTGCTATAACAGCCTCTCCTGAGAATCCATCTCTCTACGCCGTTGCGCGCAACACCGTCACGTTGCTAGCTGAGTACGGAGCACGCATCGGGATCAGTGGCGTTGAGGAAGAAACGTCCTACAACCACCTGCTTCCTTATGGGCTGCACTCAGGACGCGGGAATCAGTTCTCGCGCATCGGACCAAGCCGCATCGCTTCTTAACCAGAAGTGGCGCAAAGCGACACAGAGCGGACAATGAACTACATGCGCACCGGTCTTAGATTCCTACTAGCACTCTTTGCTTCCTGCTTGATCGTGTCTTGCTCTACTAACGAGACACAGCCTGAATCACAGACTGCGCCGGCTGCCTTAATGGCCAACGAGGTGTGCGAGTGGCGATGCCAGGTAGAACGCATGGCTGAGACTGACCCATTGTTTGCCATGAAGAAACTCGAGACAATGTCCGACGAAAACAGAGAGATCGGGACGAACTGCCATGACGCTGCGCACAACATAGGGCGCATGGCAACAATCTTGACCGGAGTTGATGAAGCCTTTCGAACCAACAGCCCTGCGTGCGGCGGTGGCTACTGGCACGGGGTTGTAACAGAGTGGGTGTTTCAAGGCCACAACGTCAGCGAGTTAGCTGATAAATGCACCGCGACTGGCCAAGGCGTCTTAAGCATCTGGGAGTGCGGGCACGGGATTGGTCATGCTTTAGTTCTACAAGATGGGACACAAAAAGCGATGCTCACTTGCGACTCGTTCCCTGGCTCAGTACGGAGTGGCTGCTGGCACGGCGGATTGATGCAGAACTTCATCGACAATCCAAGAGACTTGCCGTTTGAGGCCTGTGCGAACTACACAGGGATAGCTAAAGACGAGTACTTAAAGTCCTGCTACAGCCTCGAGGGAGTGAGGTTCTCACTAGGAGACGGCGTGAAAGACCTGAGCACGCCGGACAAGCTTCGCGGAGCTATCGATAACTGTATATCCGTTAAAGACGCCTTCCTGCGCGCACAGTGCTCTGGTGGGGTTGGCAGCGGAGTTGCAGACTCGTCTAGTCCTGAGATCCTCTTTATCCATGCGGCCTGTAAGAGCTTAAAAGGTGACACCCAGGTAGAGGACTGGTGCTGGGAGGGTGTTGGGCGAAACATGGTAGCGAACCTCGGCAACGTCGAGAAGGCACTTGCCTTTTGCAAACAGCTGGCTAAAGACAACCACACGTACCAAAGATGCGAGATGGGTGCTGAGCTAACACGCAGCTCTGTAGAGCCTGGAACCAGCGACATCGGTATGAGCGAAACTCAAGCAAAACCCTGAGCCAGACTAGGCATTAGACCGCTTGGTCTAATGCCTTAAACTTCTTACCTGTCACAGTACCCTACGTGGTAGAACAATCCTGGAGAGATGACATCAGCGGCCTACGAGGCCTCGCGTTCCTTGTAGGCCTTGGATATCACCTTGACTCTTCACTGCTGCCATCTGGGTACTTGGCTATCGACTTATTCTTTGTCATCTCGGGCTTTTTTATTACAAACGCCGTACAGCGTGAGATGATCCACAAGAACTCATTCTCCATCGCAAATTTCGTTGCACGCAGAGCAAAACGCCTCGTACCTACAGGTGCCTTTGTAGCAGTTGCAGTCGTTATCTTAAACCGTTGGTTTCTTGAGCCAACACGGCACGCGAGTGCGATCTCTGACGCTATCAAATCTGTTACTTTACGAACCAATATCGAGTTCCACGCCAGAGCTGAGAACTACTTTTACTCTGCTGCTCAAGAGAGCGTATTTCGTCACTACTGGTCTTTGTCCCTTGAAGAGCAGTACTACCTTGTATTCCCGCTCGTTGCCTATATAGGTTGGAAGGCTCGCGGAGTTCTCGGACTTAAAATAGCATTATCTCTTGTCTTTTGTGGTTCGCTTGCCGCAAATTTCTACGTTGATGGCACCGCAGGGTTTTACCTCATGCCGTTTCGCGCCTGGGCGCTGGCCGCAGGCGGTCTCGTTGCTCTACTACACAACGCGAGGACCAATGACTCAAAGCTCGTTACGCGAGGAGCGTGGGCTGCTTTCCTTTGTTTAATGATGACTTTTAATTCCACTTTGCCCGCTGGCGTTGTGACGAGTGTGATTGTTACAGCCAGCTCGTGTCTGTTGATCTACTCTGTTACAGAGCGCTCTTTTCTTGGTAAATCATTATCGCGACTGAAGTGGGTAGGTGCCCGCAGCTACAGCCTCTACCTATGGCACTGGCCTTTCATTGTGTACGCAAAAAACACAAACAAATGGGGGCAAGATGGACTGCTAATACGCCTAGCTATTGCTGCGGTCGCTAGCTTTATCGCTGCTGAGATCACATACCGGTTCGTAGAGAGCCTGCGTTGGAAACCCGCTTTCTCTAAACCAAGCAGAGGAATCGCGCTTGGTATTGCATCTACACTTGGAGCACTCGCTTTCTTGATACCGCAGACTTCAGGCAGCACCACCGCAGAGGCCATAACTCCTAGTATCGCTAACATTGTTTTAAAAAAATTGGCACAAGCAGACGCAGGGCCTGTCAGGGCCGAGATTCTCTGGTCTGACCGTCTCCCGTATAAATGCGTCGGCTACACCACACCGACAGGCTGCGTAGTTGGCGACGAAGACTCCACAACACGCATACTCTTGATTGGTGATACAGACACATGGGCTGAGATGTTCTCTGATCTTGTCATCCAGGAGAAATGGCTACTAGAGACGTACTCAGAGATTGATGAGCTGAGCGCATTTAAAACTCGACACCCCTCACTAGTGGTGTATGCATTACCTAACAGCACTTCAGCAACCCGCGCTGCTGTTAAGGTTGTTGGAAATGTCCTAGGGCAACAAAATGCTCCCAGCTTGTTTCTAACGCGTCCATTACTAGATGCGGGTAGCTCATGCTTGGAGTCTGCTGCTACCTACGAAGAGTGCGCTACCCCTGTTCCTGACAACTCCGCATTCTCTGAGATAACAAGAAGTATCAAAAATTCTTCGTTTATTGACACTAACGCTTGGTTTTGTGAGACAACCTGCCCTGCTTCTGCTTCTGGCTTTGCCCTATCTGATCTTGACGGAAGACTCAGCCTAAACGCACAGTCTTTAATCAAACCAGCGTTACTAGAGTTACTGCTGCCGTACGAAAAGCCTGTACTACCTGACATCAATGAGACCTCTGTACAGAAGAACCTACCCCAGCAACTAGTAACAAACATCAGCGAAGTTGTAGAAGACTTACCTCAACACTTATGGTGTAAAGCTGAAGCCGAGATTGGTGACCCGTGTTTATCCTCTATCAACCCTGATGAGCCGTTGATTATCCTTGTAGGTGACAGCCACATAAACCATTGGGCTGACGTCATCGCGCACGTTGGGAGAACTAGGTCATACCAAACACTGTCCTTTCCAGGTTGCATGGCTCTCACCCAAGAAGAACTTCTATTCGATGACAACATGAAATGCCCTGGGTTTGAAGACCGGCTTGAGGTGCTATTAAAGACACTCACACCCGAAGTTATAATCTCTTCAAGCAAGCTGTATACACCGTTGAGCGTGTTCGATAACCCCGCAGCAGCTACGAGTTGGACGGCGCGTCAAAAAGCCTTCATTGAGCGGTTTGCGCCGTACGCTAAGAGCTGGCTCGTCGTCGGAGACACCCCAGAGCTCGACTTGCACGTACCAGACTGTCTGAGTGAGAACAGAGACAACGTCAGCCGCTGCGGACGGCCCATAGAGATAGCTACTTCCTTGGTTATGCGTGCGGCTGAGCAGAAACTCACTAAGGACTTATCTCGCTCACTAGGCCAGAACATCGCCTATGTTGATCCTGCGATCTGGCTGTGCGCCAAGTCATGCCCTGGTATACGTGGCGGCTTAATCTTGTACCGCGACGAGAACCACCTCAGCATGTCAGCATCGTTTTCCTACACCACTAAGATCCGGGCGGCCCTAGACCCTCTTCTCGGGCACTAAGTAGCTCACTAGGAACCTACTGGAAACCTAGATTAATGCCTTAAGGCACTTTTTTGTCACAGTGCCACAAGTGACAGACAAAACCTGGAGAGATGACATCAGCGGCCTTCGAGGCCTCGCGTTCCTCTTAGTGCTCTTTTACCACCTTGACTCTTCCGTCTTGCGGTCTGGCTTCCTAGGCGTGGACTTGTTCTTTGTCGTCTCCGGCTTTTTAATCACAGGCGCAATACACCAAGAGATGGTCCAGGACCAATCCTTCTCGATAACAAACTTCATCGCACGCCGCGCGAAACGACTCTTACCAACAGCCGCCTTCGTAGCTGCCGCAATAGTTATACTGAACCGTTGGCTTCTTGAACCCACAAGACAAGCTGGTGCGATAGCAGACGCCGTTAAGGCCGTCACGTTCCGTACCAACATCGAGTTTTACGAAAGAGCCGAGAACTACTTCTATAGCTCTTCCCAGGAGAGTATCTTTCGGCACTACTGGTCTTTATCGCTTGAAGAGCAGTACTACATATTGTTCCCGCTAGTTGCTTACGTTGCTTGGCGGATTCGAGGCGCACTTGGTCTCAAAATAGCATTAACACTCATCTTCTTTGGATCACTCGCTGCGAGTTTCTATGCCGGCAGTGATGCAGGTTTTTACCTCATGCCGTTTCGCGCATGGCAGATGGCAGCAGGCGGACTCGTTGCTTTACTGCTAACGAGTCGCCGTAGTGCTAACAAGATAACCCAGACAGGTGCATGGCTCTCGTTGTTAGTGCTGATTACAGCTTGCTTTACAACACTAGCTGACAGAAACATAGAGAGGCTCGTTGTTACCTTCAGCGGTTGCCTATTACTTTTTGTCATGAGCCAAGACTCCTTACTCGGAAAGATACTTTCTTCAATGAAGAAAGTAGGGGAGCGTAGCTTTAGCCTCTACCTGTGGCACTGGCCGTTCATTTTGTACGCAAAAAATACAAACCGATGGGGGCAAGACGACCTCGTAGTACGTCTAGCCATTGCCGTGCTGGCTACTTTCGTTGCAGCTGAACTAACATACCGGTTCATAGAGAGTCTGCGTTGGAGGCCTTTATTTTCAAAACCAAGTAGAGCGATCGCGCTCGGCGTTGCATCGACACTTGCTGCCTTTGCTTTCCTTCTACCTCAAACAAGCGTGACCAGCTCCCAGAACGAGATAGCCCCCCTGGGCACAACTGCAACGCCCCCTCAAGCCAACACCGGTCCGATCGTTGGATCTGTTGTTGGTGTCGAGTCTGACACCTATCTTTGTGACGGCTACACCACAAGCACCAGTTGCATCGTTGGCGACGAAGACTCTGTTGCTCGCGTACTGCTGTTTGGCGACACGGCCCTTTGGTCTTCTGCCATTGCTAGCATTGCTGAAGAAAAATCCTGGCACTTAGAGATACAACCAGGCCCTGCTACAGATATAGACGTTGCTATACGTAAGCCAAGTTTAGTTATATACGCCCTACCGGAAACAGTTGCAGGCAACACCAGGCAGGCTAGCGATGCTGGTCACGTATTTACCAGGTTAGATGTACCAAGCCTCTTCTTGTCACACCCTGCTCTAGGCCAAGGACCCGCATGCCTCGAGACTGCCACTACCTACGAAGAGTGCGCTTCTCCTGTCCCTGACTACACCGCTTTCTCTACACTCGTAGAGAGCCTCAAGAAACCACTCTTTATCGATACCTCCGCTTGGTTTTGTGAAGCCACCTGCCCAGCCGTAGTTGAAGGAACGACCTTGGCTTCCAAAGACGGTGGTTTTTCAACAGAAGCGCGGCCACTCATCGAGAAGCTTTTGTACAATACGATCTCCCCTTACGTAGTAGAGAGCATCCCTACACTAGAGCAGGCAGTGCTCTCTAAAACCTTACCGAGCAAACTCGTCGACAGTTACGACAAAGTCATCAAACATGAACCTAGATTCCCTGTGTGTCTTGGCGGAGTACCCCTAGACGACGAATGCGTCAATTTTATAGACCCAGACTTACCACTTATCGCCATCATTGGTGATAGCCACGCGAACCAGTGGTCAGACGTCATCGCGCAGATAGCACGCACACGTTCTTACCAAGTGATCGTGTTCCCTGCCTGCATGGCGCGCATGCAGGACGCTCTTTTACTAGACGGTACACCACAGTGCGAGGGGATGGAGCAACGACTCGTGAAAGTCTTCTCTGCTATCACGCCTGAAGTGGTCATCACATCCAGCAAGCTCTACACACCCGTATCAAAATTCGACTCTCTCACAGAAGTTCAATACTGGGCTGCGTCGCAACGAGAATTCATAGAGCTGCTCTCTCCTTACACCAAGAGCTGGCTTGTCATCGGAGACACACCAGAGCTTGACCTACACGTACCTGACTGCCTCAGCCAGAACAAAGACAACATCACTAAATGCGGCAGAACTCGCAAACAAGCCACACCCAGTCTCTTTCAGGCGGCAGAGAAACGCCTCGTTGAAGACCTTGCCCGCATACAAAACCAGAAGATCATCTACCTCGATCCCACGAAGTGGCTGTGCAACGACTACTGCCCACCAGCACGAGGCGGCTTGATCTTGTACCGCGACAACAACCACATCAGTGTCTCCACCGCGTTTGCCCACACCACAAAGATTCGCGCCGCGCTAGACCCTTTACTTGGGCATTAGGGGCGAAGTTGCAAGACACACACGAGACGATAGAGAAAGCCATAGGCGTCAGGACCTGGAAGCGCGTAGTTAAAAAAGCTACCAAACGTGAGGCGAACTGGTTGCACGAACACGGCTGGTCAAGAAGGGCGTGGAGAGCTGAGGAAGACGTACGCAAACGAGTCAGCCAGCAACTAGAAACCATCGTCAGCCTGTACGGCGAGAGGATAGTCATAGCGTCTTTCCAGGACCTACTGACTTCAGGACCAAGGCGCTGGCAGCTACGAAAGCTCTATGACTACGCCACACCCAGTGAACTCTTAGAGCTACGCAACTTGCTGCCCCTTGACGCTGTGGCACAGCGCCTACCTGAGGCCCTGCCGTCTTCAAGAGTGCGCGAACACATCGAAGCAGGCAGACTTCCCCACCTTGACGAGCTCACACTCAGCATCGCAGACACCCTCAACACAACACTTGGTGACGCCATAACCGTCGCTGCGCTGATGTCTG
>Ga0208226_1000079_pt1 | contig 31427 bp, 24 predicted proteins | sample LakMenE18May11ns_FD_150713 | JGI IMG/M metagenome (GOLD analysis project Ga0208226, IMG submission 150713) | Freshwater microbial communities from Lake Mendota, WI - 18MAY2011 deep hole epilimnion ns (SPAdes) | ecosystem: Environmental > Aquatic > Freshwater > Lake > Epilimnion/Euphotic zone ... | reverse complement strand
CTTAAGAGGCCCCTCCCGGATTCGAACCGGGGATAGCGGATTTGCAATCCGCGGCCTTACCACTTGGCGAAGGGGCCTTATTAATTGGGGTATCTTAACGGGGTTGGCCATCGAGGTCAACCTTAGTGTTGCAAACAACTTAGGATAAAATATGGCTTTTTGTTGCCTTATGCGGGAAATAAGCTTAATTTAGCAACATAATAAGTTTTTTAGTGGAGTGGATCATGACAGCCCGGCTGGTCCTGGAATTAGGTATTGGTGCCCCATTAACGGTTTTATTGTCTCAGGAACAGTCTGTTAAAATAGGCCGTAATCCCGATAATGACCTTATAATACACGATGAACATGCTTCTCGCTTTCATGCGGAGGTGTATTTTGAATCAGGCACATTCTTTTTAAAAAACCACAGTAAAAATAACGGGACTAGGCTAAATGGCAGCAGAATCAGCGAAGATGTTGCTCTTATAAATCAATGCAAAATAAATATCGGAAGTGCCCAAATTCGCTTTGAAACCTCATCAATTGTCGTTGATGATAGCAGTAAGACCATACCTGATTTAGGGTTGCAAGAAGAAGAAAAAGTGCCGAAGTCTGATCCCTTTATTACTCAATTTCTGCATGATGAGTTGAGCCTTTTGTTTTCGTATGTTACGGATTCTGTGCTGGAAAATAATCCGAGGGATTTGGTTGAGAAGGCACTAAGAATTCTTTTAAAAAGGACTCAGGCAGAGAAAGTTGGTTTTCTTAGTTTAGATACTGCGGAATTTTTGCTTAAGCAGGTGCTTCCAGCAGATACCAGCCTTGATTTGGTGTTAAGTAAAACTCTCACCAATGAAGCGGTAGCAAGAAAAAAAACAGTATGGCTTCTTCAGGAGCAAGTTGGAATCGAGGCAGATAGCCTGAGATCAATGAAGGATGCGGTTTGTTTGTTAGTTAAATGCAAGCCGCCTGGAAGTGATGATGAAAATATTCTGGGTGCGGTTCATTTGTATAATTCGAAGTTTTTTAATTTTAAGGATGTGAGATTTGCAGAATTTCTGGTGGATTGCCTTGCAAACAGTCTACATGTGCTGAGACTACGCAGGGCATTGGAAGCTGATAATAACAGATTTAAATTGATAGAAGAAAAAGGCAAGGAATTGATAATTGGTTCAAGTCGTCTTGTGGTGAAAATGAAGCAGGAAATACAACGGGTTGCTTTACGAAACGCGCCTGTTTTGATCACTGGAGATAGCGGCGTTGGGAAAGAGTTGGTTGCGCTGGAGTTGCACAATAAGGGGCCGAGGAAGGCGGAGCCGATGGTTTCGGTAAATTGCGCAACGATATCGCCTGGGCTTGCGGATGCAGAACTTTTTGGGAATGAAAAAGGGGCATATACTGGCGCTGATCGGGCTAATACGGGGTATTTTCAGCAGGCAGATGATGGGATACTTTTTTTGGATGAAGTGGGTGAGTTGTCGTTGGATTGTCAGGCGAAATTGTTGAGAACGCTGGAAACGGGGAAAATCCGCCCATTGCGAGGTAAGGAAATAAATGTGAATGTTCGGGTGATATCCGCAACCAACCGGGACTTGCAAAAAGAAGTAGACGAGGGGCGATTTCGCGAAGATCTATTTTACCGATTGAATGCTTGCGTCATAAAAGTTCCTTCATTAAGAGAGCGGTTAGAAGACCTTCCGGAGTTGGTCGATTTTTTCTTAAATCGTTTTTCGGTGGAGTATCGCAAACGGTTTTTGCCCAGCGTGGAAGTTCTTGAGAAGTTGAAAAAATATCACTGGCCTGGAAATATCAGGCAGTTGAAATCGGTGTTGGAATCGGGAGTGAACAGGGCTGAATCTGAAACATTGATGGCGGAAGATATAGATATTCCGACGAATGATACATCTGGAGGTGAATTGCCCAAGACAATAAAATTAGCAGAAGTTGAAGCTTGGGCGATAAAAATTGCGTTGGCAAGGAATGGATGGAACCAAACCCAAGCCAGCAAGGTTTTGGGGATTCATAGGGAAACCCTCATGGATAAGATAAAAAAATATAAAATTGAAAAGAAAATACCAAAAACCACTTAATGAAGAGTTTTTAGAGCATTTGTAATGTTAAAAATGGAAGGGAGATTAAACCTTAGGCAGGCTGTTTTCTGTATCAACAGGCTTGCTTTCGGGAGATTCTTCCTTGCCATGGATCGCATCAAAAATTTCCTGACGATGAACAGGAACATCCTTCGGCGCGATTATCCCTAATCGTACCTTATCACCACGAATTTCCACCACCGTAATGATGATGTCGTTGTTGATGACGATGCTTTCGTTCTTTTTTCTGGACAGGACTAACATAGGTCTGTCCTTCCTTTGGTCCAAGTGAAACGACTGCACAAGTATTCTTAGGTTTCTGCAAAAAGCGAGGGAATCATGCAGAAAAACCCAGACAAATAGTAATAAACAATGCCTGGTGATACTTCTTGGCAGCGATTTCAGGTGTTTAGCTGTCAACCGCGCTGAGGTGTGACTGCTAGTTGCCGCATCTATCTCGCCAATGTCATAGTAACAGGCAAGGGGGGTTCGTCAACAAATTTAATAAAAAATATTAAAGTTTTGTCAAAATAGTCACTTATTGCCTGAGTTACCAAGAGTCTCGTAATTAACAGGCTTGAGTTTGTTTGATCTTAAGTAATAAGTGGCAAGTTCGGAGACTGTTTTGCTGGGGTCACTGCGGGACATTTGGTCAATGCGGTCATTGAGATCGGTGGTTTCCTGAAGGCTCATCATTCTTAAAGCAGCAACGCGAACAGCGGGCGAAGAATCATGGCTTAATTTTCTAAGCCACATGCTTTGATCTAATTCGCTGTCTTCCATTAAGGAATCTAGAACCTCGAGCCTTTTGGAAGGCTTTGGATCTGTAAGAAGTTTACCAAGTTGAAGGTGTTCTTTTTTCAGCCCTCGTGCAATGAGTGCGGATTCGCAGTACGCGCGAATTTCAGAATCCGAATCATGTAAAGAGGGTAGAAGGGAGTCGACAGAAACGCTGTCGAGTGCCGCAGCGCAAGCTAGGATTGCAACTTTTCTAACCTCGACATTTTTGTCTTGCAGTGCAGCAACGCTCAATTCGGTTAATCCCACATCTGGCGCAATGGCCAAATGAATCGCTTGAATTTTAATGTTTTCTGGTGCATCGGTAATAGCTTTAGCCATGATACCTGCAAGGCGGGAATGCAATTCTTTATCGGTGGTGGCTTTAATGAGTTGTGAAACAATTTTCATTGCTGGAACGAGAGCGCTAGGGTTGTTGGCTTCGGGTAAAGAGCCAAGAATTAATTTTGTGCCCTCGAGGAAATTGGTAGTCAAAGGATTAGGCGGTGGCGAATTTGTTGAAATGGAGGCGAGGAGTTCGAGGGTTTGTACCTGAGCCGGTGCAGAAAAAGAAGTAAACCTGCGGGCAAGGTGATGAAAGCATTGTTGGGAAAGGGGTGAGGCGGTGCCTCCCCAGGATTCGAACATTTTGCCTAGTGCTTTTGTAAGGTCGGGGGCGCTGGCATCGGTTGCTTTTTCTAGGTGATCTAAAAGAGGGTATTGGGCGTTTTCGCCAAGCTTTGCAAGTGCATCAATGTAATGAGATTTATATTGGGGTTCTGCCTTAATTAATTGGTCGGTGAGGTACCAACCCATGAGGTAGTCTCGCTGCCACCAACCTAAACCGATCAGGGCGGGCAAGCAAACCACTAAAGCGAGTGTGATAACAAAACGAGCGGTTTTTAGCATGGGATTTAGCCTTTGAAGCAAAAGTAAAAGTACGAAGGCAATATAAACATTGGCGGTTGAAAAAGGCAACCCTAGGAGTTGGAGTGGAAAAACCGGTAAAATCATTAAAGCTGGCACTTGGGGATAACGATGAAATAAGGGTTGGATGTATGCGACTATCAAAATAGGAAAGCTGGAGAGTTTCGATGCGCCGCTTGCAAAGAATTAATCTGATGCTTCTGATATTGGTTGTGATCTCGAGAATTCAAAATGCACAAGCAGGAGAATTAGAGAGAGAGTACAAGCCTATCGGTACATGGTCGGGTTCCTCGCAAGAGTTAAAATCTTTTGCGCAGTTGGAATTGTTAAAAGGGAAAGTAATTCCGGAGGCATGGCAGGAAAAGGTTCGGTCGGTGGTGACAGAGCCTACTTTGTCTGCCAAGGGGCCTGCGGAGGTTTTTACTTGTGACCCAACAACCTATGAATGGCTTTTAGAAAACCCGCACCATGCGGTGACGATGTGGAAAATGTTGGGGGCGAAGTGTTCGAGTATCGAGAAAGAAAATGCGAACACCTTTTATTCGCGTGAATCTTCTGGGAACAACATTCAATTTCATTTAATCACGGACAAAGATGGCTTGAAGGTTTGGTATGCCCATGGGATGGGAAAACCCACAGCGCTTTTGCCTGCGATTCCGGTACAGGCGGTGATTGTGTTGCAATATCAGGAAAGCGTAATCAATAAAACTGTAAAGCATCAAATGACGATTTATGCAAAAACGGAAAGCAAGGCTGCAGCAATAATATCGAAGGCGTTTGGTTCGTCGATGGTGGGGATGGGTGAAAAAACGGTAGGTCAGATGCAGATGTTTTTTGGAGCATTGCCATGGTATTTAGAGCGCAACCCTGAAAGGGCGGAAAATCTTTTAAAAGCTACGCTTATAACTAAGGATGCTTCAAAGCCGATTGCCTTGAAGCCCTAGCCTAAGTTGCTTAATCAGGTTTTAGCTGAACCAGTACCATTTGTGGTTTGACCAAATTATCTCTGCCCAAAGCGAAAGAGAACTCCTTTTTAATCATGGTTTGAATACCATTAAAATTTGGAATATCAATGGTAGGTAGAGTGTCACCACCGGGTGGGCGATTAGGTAACCAAAGCCAAAGAGTTTGTTTTTTTTGAGCTACCATCGTTGGCAGAATATCTTCGGTAGTCCAAAGAATCTTATTTTTTTGAATACGCAAGTACCACTCTAAAGTTGGATCGATTAGATCTTTTTCTTGGGTGATCAAGATTGATTCTTCTGGTTGCAAAGAAGAGCATAATTCTTGAATCAAGGCCCTGGCTTCAAGGTCGCCCGATGATTTGTAAGGTTTTTTAATATCCCTTCCTGCTTGAAAGAAAGCCAAAATGATCAGGCACCAAAGCACGCCGATGTAGGCCTTAGAACGGATGTTCGCAAGGAGGTGCAATCGTAAAATGCTGTTGATCCCGAGCGCAGATAAAATGCAGATGGAAGGAAGCAGATGCTGTGCGACTCGGGCACTTCCGCCATAGGGGTAGCGCCCCATGAAAGCAGCAATAAGGTTGAAGGCGAAGGGTGCTAGTAAAAGGATTAGGATTGAAAATTTGGAATTGCGAACGAGTTTAAAAATGCCCAAGAGAAAAAATAGGAGAGTCAGAGAACTCGCGCCATCTTTGCCCCCAATAGGGTAAGCACTTAGGTTTCCTGCATGAGTTTTTAAAAGCCAGTAGGGTAATTGGAAAAGGTTGGAAGGAGGGAAAGTGGAATCCCAGTAGGCCTGATGTTTTGCAAGTTCGTTGTGGAATTGGTTAGTTCCAATGATTGCGTAATGGGCAAGAAAAGAAGCTAGAACGGTGCAAATTAGAAGAAGGCATGGTGTGATGAGGGCATATTTTTTTTGTTGAAGGATGTGGAACACTAATGCGATGCAAACGCTCCCTGCGGAAAAAGCAGCAGGGAAGGAAGTGAACAGGAGAATGGGGGAAAGGGCAGCGAGAAGAAAAATGGGTCGAGAGGTTGCATTATTTTTTAGGGCGTTGGAGCCTAGCCATAGGAAAATCGATGCAGCTAAGAAATCGAAGGCGTAGGGTTTTACTTCGCAAGAGTGCCTGATGGGGTAATAGGAAACAGCCATAATAGCCAAGGTAAGTAAAGCTGTTTTAGGGGGAGTTATATTTTGGGCGGCTTTAAAAGAAATAAGGAATGCAAAAATCCCAGCGATGCAGGGGGTGATGCGGAGGGAGAATTCGCTGGTACCGAAAAGTAGGACAGCAGTTTTTTCGAGCCATAGAAACCCAAGAGGGGCGATTTGATAATGCCTAAGGGGTTTAGTAAGGCTGGCAAAATCAGAGTCAAAGAAATTTAATGCAACAAAAGCCTCATCGCCCCAGAGTGGGAAATTCAGTCCTAATCGCAGCAATCGTAAGCTAATTCCCATTAAAACAAAACCGATGCAAAACCCTAGTAGCAGCTTTTTTTGTCTGCCCCAGGGGTTTTGTTCGGTCCTTGCGGTTACTGCCATGCAGAAGATCTCCCGAAATGTCGATGAATCAACTGCTTATATCAAAGTTTGGGGCACCGAGGGAAGAGGAGTCAGCGAGGCAATTTGGGGCAATACCCTTCCTTAACCGGTCTGGCAGAAAAGATTTAGATTTGGCACAATCGTTGTTTAGTTAGGAAGAATCATGGGCACAAGGAAGTGCGATGCCGTTGAAGCCGGAAAGTAATTTGTTCGAAGAGTCAAGCAAGCCTAAAAAAGCTGGATGGGTAATAGGTTTTCGTTTACTTACAACTGTACTAATATTATTGCTATCTTTTAAGTGTGTTTATATTTTTCTAGGCGGGAACTTCTACGAGGTCGTGCCCGGGAAATTTTATCGTTGCTCCCAGCTTGGACCCACAAGGCTGGAATCTGTCATTAAGAAAAACAACATCAAAACCGTGGTTAACCTTCGAGGTTGTTGCGATACGGTTCCTTGGTATATGGATCAGGTTCAAGCGATTAATAATTGCAATATATCGCAAGAAGATCTGAGCTTTTCCGCAGGCAGGTTGCCTTCCACTAAAACCATCAACCAATTGGTGGATGTGATTGATCAAAGCGAAAAACCTATGTTGTTTCATTGCCATAAGGGCATTGATAGAACAGGGATGGCAGTGGTGATGTCAGTGTTATTGCAAACAAATATCGGGATCGATGAGGCGTTAAGGCAATTGAGTCCGTATTATGGGCACCTCAATATAGGACGGACTGCACATATTGATGAGTTCTTTGTTTTGTATAAAGAGTGGCTTGCAAAGAACGAGATTAGTCATTCGAATGATCGATTCAGGGAATGGGTAAAAAAGCACTATGTACCTGGGGATTGTGTTGCAGATCTACATTTAATTGAAGGTGATGGCGAGGTTTTGCATTTGGAAAAAGGCAGGAGTAAATTGTTGAGGGTTAGGGCACAAAACACATCGATTAGGGAATGGGTAATGAAGCCTGGAACCAATGCGGGAATTAAAGTTAAATGGTTATTGCTTACGGATGATCGCAAGGTAATTGCGAGTGGGTTTGCAGGTAATTTTCAAGCAGTGGTAAAGCCAGGCGAGGGTATAGATTTTTCGGTAGTGATTCCACCTTTGATGGAAGGTGGCAGTTGCTTACTAAGGTTGGATATGAGCGATCCGCAGCATGCAGCGTTTCATCAGGCAGGTTCAGAGATTCTTGAAGCAAAGGTGATTGTCCAATGAAAGTGCTGGTACGAGTAGTGGGAACTTTATTGCTGGTGGGGTTGATTCTGACAAGAGTCAATCTGGGCCAGATTATGGATTCGTTTGCAACACTACGCCCAACTTATTGGGTAGCTGCTTTTCTGCTTCTTTTTTTTACCCAAGTGTTGAGTTGCCAGCGTTGGAAAGTCCTCGCTACTGCAGTTGGTTTTGGTGGGACATTTTACGAATACCTCAAGTTCTTTTTCATTGGGATGTTTTTCAACCTTGCCTTGCCTACTTCGGTGGGTGGCGATGTAGTTCGTGCTTGGTATTTGGCTTACAAGATGAAAGATGATTTGGTTGAAAATCGAAGGAGCAAGGCTGTTTTGACAGTTTTTGCAGACCGGTTTAGCGGTGTTTTGGTATTGGTTGCAATTGCAGTTATAGCAACAATTTTCAGTCCCGTGGAATTGCCCGTGTGGGTTAAAGGTTCGGTGATGTCGGTGGGGTTGGGTGCTATTGGATCGTTGGCAATGCTGCCCTTGATTGCAAAATTTTCAGTTCGGTTTCCAAAAATACTTGTTGTGTTGAAAAGTGCAAAGCTTTGTTTTGGGAATGTGAAGGTTTTGGTGTTAACCACTGCGATGTCTGTATGGGTTCAACTTTCAAGTGTTTCAATCATGATGCTGATAGGTTTGGGGATGGATCTGCCCATACCGTTGCCCTTTTATTTTGTGATGGTGCCTTTGGTTACGCTGATGACCATGTTACCTATAAGTTTGGGTGGAATGGGATTGCGGGAAGGTGCGACAGTTTTAATGTTGACGCCTTTGGCAATCGCACCTGCATCCGCAGTTGCATTATCTGTACTATGTTTTTCTGTTTATGTAGCAGTAGGAATGATAGGAATCTTTTTTTACCTGGGTTCACGGGGAAGCGCTTCAAGCTCGGACATGAAAGATGTTCAGTTGGAAGGCGAAATATCCGGGTCAACCGAATTGGAGGAATCGCACGATGGCTCTGCTATCCGTAATAATACCGATCAAAGACGAGCAGGATAATATTCTTAATTTGCATGAAAAAATTGCTTCTGCATTGGAACCCTATTGTGCTAAATCCAATGGATCAGGCGTGAACGAATTTGAAGTTGTCTATGTGGACGATGGCAGCATTGATCGATCAGCCCTAATTCTCGCAGAACTAGCCCGACGCGATACCCGCGCCAAGGTGGTAGTGCTTAAAAGAAACTACGGCCAGACTCCTGCTTTGCAAGCGGGTATCGATTGGTCAAAGGGTGATTTCATCGCCACTATGGATGGTGATTTGCAAAATGATCCTTCAGATCTGCCGATGTTGTTGGAAAAAATAAGTGATGATTGCGATGCAGCGCTGGGCCAGCGCGCCAACAGACAGGATGGTTTTTGGCTTAGGAAGTTTCCTAGTTTTATTGCGAACTGGATTATTCGAAAAGTAACGGGTTGCTCGATAAAAGATATGGGCTGCACGATACGAGTGATGAAAAGGGATCTGGCGGTTGCATTGCCCTTGTATGGAGAGATGCACCGATTTATTCCGGTGCTTGCGCAAATGTGCGGGGGCAGGTTGACTCAGGTTCCGGTGAAGCATCATCCGCGGGTTGCGGGAAAAACCAAATACAATTTGACGAGAACTTTACGGGTGGTTTTGGATTTAATCACTGTGAAGTTTCTTTATTCTTATCTAACAAGGCCCATGCATTTTCTTGGAACGGGCGGTTTGTTTGCAATTGGTTTGGGCTTTGCGAGCGTTCTTGGAGCAATCGCAATGAAATTGTTTAGCGAGACGGATATGACAGGAAACCCATTGCTACTTTTAAGCGTGATGCTGGTTTTGGTGGGTATACAATTAATATCCATGGGCTTGTTGGGTGAAGTGATGACCCGCACTTATTTTGAAAGTCAGGGAAAAGCATCATATCTAATTCGGGATACGCATAACCTTGATAAAGCCATGATGAATAAGGCCGCATAGATGATTTATTGCTTGGGTGATAGCCTTTTTCATTGAAATGGATGTGAATACCTTTTACAATTCCATGAAGATTTGATGTTCGCTCCAACCTACTTAAAGGTTTTTCCCATGCAGAAAAAATTAGCATTTACATTGATTGAGTTGTTGGTGGTGATAGCAATCATTGCCATATTGATTGGTTTGCTGCTGCCTGCGGTTCAAAAGGTTCGGGAAGCTGCAGCACGGGCTAGTTGTGCGAACAATTTAAAACAACTCGGGCTTGCCACCCATAATTTTCATGATGTTCAAAATTATCTCCCGCCTAGTAGGATTGCGGATAACTATGCCACTTGGGCAGTTTTGCTTCTGCCTTTTGTGGAGCAGCAATCAGGCTTTAATTTATGGAACCTTCAAGCTAGCTACGGGGCTAATTCACTTGCTGCGCGTAGCGTTATTGTTAAATCGTATTTATGCCCTGCAAGAAGGGGAAGTAGTTCCAATGCATTAAGCATTGATGGCGACCAAAACTCAGGTGCAGTAAATGTGGTTGGTGCTCTAAGTGATTACGCAGGGAATGGCGGAGACAATAACACTTCTCCGGCTTGGTACGACACTTGGACTGCAAAGGGTGTGATAATTTGGTCGACTTCGAATACTGCCACGGGAATTCCGATAGCACAGGCCAAGGGACAGTTGAAAATTCTTGATATTACTGATGGAACTAGCAATACGATGATGTTTGGTGAAAAGCATGTACCGTTAAATCTATTTGGTATAGGTAGAATAACGACCGGGGGGCCTGCTGGTGGTGATGGATCTGTTTACAATGGCGATGATGAAGAATCTTTTGTTCGTTGTGCAGGCCCTGGGTATGGCATAGTATCCGACCCGAAATCTGCATTAGGCGCATTCCGGTTTGGCAGCGTGCATAGTGGCGTGTGCCAATTTGTATTTTGCGATGGCAGAGTTAAAGCCATCAATAATTCGGTCAATACCACCATGCTGCAGCGATATGCGTTGCGTGATGATGGTCAGATCATTGATGATTATTAAGTTACTTTGCGGGAGCAACTTTCAAATTTAAGTTGTTGTTATTATCTGGGTTGATTGTAATAAGCAAATCTGAAGTATCATAACTTCGATATATAGGGTTAAACTGAGGCTTGGGTTGTTTATCCAAAGGCAAATCGGAATTGCCTGGGGGTTCGATCAAAGTTACTTTGTGTTTACCCGCAACCGCTCCTTTTTTGCCCATAGTTTCAAGTTCAAATGATCCATCTTTTTGTATGCTTGCTGTTGCATTAAGCTTCTTGGGATTATCAACAGACTCGCATTCGATAGTACCCTGAGTTACCGGTTGACCATTTTGAAGTAGAATAGTTCCTTTTGCAGGATAGAGTGTGACACCGTCGCCACAACCTGTAAGTAAGAATATTGCTAAAAAGAAAACTATTGATTTCATGTGAAGCACCTTTTGTTAATTAAACTAAACCGAAATAAGAATTACTAAGAATCTTATAAAGTTTGCAATAAAAGCAAGTATGTATCGTCTTACTTGTGGAGTTAGTCTTCATTTAATTATACGGATTAAAGATTAACATGAGTTGAAAGCAGAATTAAGCCGCCTGTTTTCGGAGCGTTGAATGGTTGCTTTAGTGTTACGGTAAAGGGTGAATGTGGTTGATTGACTTTGAAAGATTTTTTATTATATTAATATATTTAAAATCTTAATTATGAAACCATTGGCACTAAGGCAAACGCCACGACCTATGAATTTAAGGTTGAACTGGATAAGCAAATGCCGATCGGGAGTTTTAAGAGTAAGTAGGTTTTAAAGTAGAAAAGCTTATTGATTGGTCAGGAGCACGACATTGCAATTGCGATAGAAGTCGGTGGCCTGGCCAATTTTTTTTGCTCGGAGTGGGTGTTTTAGTGCGATTGCATCCCATTTCTTTTCGGGCATGAATACATAAGCAGGTATTGGTTGCTCGAGGAAATGCTTAACTTCCTCTTCGGAAATTAGAGTGTTGATCTGCCGCTTGCAATAAAAAGTAATACTGGGTTGAAACCAATCGTGGGTTGCGATCACAATTTCCCGGGTAAGGTGATCTTCAGGCAGGAATTGCGAAAGCATTTTTGGGGCTTTGATTTCATTGAGGTTTGAACCATTCCATGCGCCTAATGCCCCGGTAAAACTAATTGACCCAAGGCATAGAATTGCCAATGTTGCGATGCGGTTTTTCTTTGCAGCAAGCACCAAGGCGAAGGTGCCACACATGATTGGAATAAATCCGATGAATGCCATTTGCTCGAGCTTTGGAATTTTTCTCCCTTTGATCCACGATATATCTGCCTGAGTTGAAACTAGAATCATTCCAAGACCGGTGATGACTCCAATTAAAACCAAAATTAACATTCCTGTTTTAGGAAGCCAGTTGGGGTAGGCGTGGGTCTCATTTTTCCAAGCAAGCATTGCTCTTGAAGTAAGAATTGCAATGGCAGGGTAGAGGGGCAGAATATAATTGGGAAGCTTGGTGCTCGAGATTGAGAAAAAAACAAGCACCACAGCAATCCAAGTTGCGAGTAAGCGGATTGCACTGCGATCGTTGATAGTGTTGTTTAAAGGCTCGGTGTTGAAAAGTTCTTTTTTAGCGTTCAAGAAAGTCATGCCAATGAATGCGGACCAAGGAGCAGAGCCTATTGCGATGACGAGCAAATAATAGAACCAGGGGCCTGAATGGTTTTCCATCGCAGTGCTGAACCTGCCTAGGTTATGTGTGAAGAAAAAGCCTCTGTGCCATTGAAATTTTGTTTCTACACCCACCCAGATATACCATGGGCCTGCAACTAGGAAGAATAAAAAAAGCGCGCCTAACAGATGAATGGAAAGCAAGCGCTGGGGTTGCCTTTCCCAGAGTAAAAACAAAAGAATGATTAACAGTGGAAGTGCGAGAGCGATGGGCCCCTTGGCGAGCATTCCTATGCCTGTGATGATTCCGCCCCAAAGCAGCCAGGTAGAATTGTTGTTTTGATAACCCTTGAAAAAAACAAAGAAGGACCACGCGACACAGGCGTTTAGAAGAGAATCAGGGTTGGCAAAATGGGCCGACCCTGCCCAAGCGGGCATTGCTAATAATATCAGCCCTGCGAGGAAACCCGTGCTCGCCCCGAACATGATTGTTGCCAGAGCGTAGGTTGCAAATAGAGAAAAGAGCCCGCCCAGAGCTGAAGGAAATCGGGCTGCAAATTCGTTCACACCAAAAGTGTTATAGGATGCGATCTGAAGCCAGTAAAGCAATGCGGGTTTATCAACACGAAGATTATAATTATAAGTGGGAACAATCCAGTTTCCCGATTCCATCATTTCGTATGCAGCTTCCGCATTGTTACCTTCATCAATATCCCAAAGACTAGAAATGCCTAAATTGGGTAGGCAGACCAAGGCCCAAGCCACTAAAAGGCAGGCGATTTGAATAGCTGGATTTTTAAATACCTTTAACATCAAGCCTTCCTTAGCTGGGCAAAAAAGCACTCAATCCGTGCCTTTGAAAACATACTCGAATCATTAAAAATAGGCGATACCAACATCAATTGAATCGAGGTTGACTCGATTTTCACAACTGGTTATGGTCCCGACCCTTGGGCATTTTCTATTCAACGGATTAATTAATGATTTCAGGCTGGATTTTACCACTGCTTTTATTGATGGGACAGGTTCAACAACCTGCCTCCGATATAGCACGCCTGCGAGAACTTCTTGCTGATAAAAAACAGCCCCAGTTACAGGCACAAGCTGCTTATTTGATTTTGCAACAACAAACACCTCTCGCGACCGAGACCGTTAAACAATATTTGCGTGATCCGCGTAATGTAGAAGTTTTTACCGCCTTTGCTGGAGCAATCAAACTGCGTAGGGATGGTCGTTTTTATGAAGAATTGATTGATGTACTTTCGATTGACTTGCCCGTAGTACGGCAGGCTGCAGTTGAAGCCTTGGGTGCAAGTGTTGATGGTAGGGGTGCATTTAAGTTAAAACAAATTGCTGAAAATACGAGCCTTGCAGAAAGCACTAGGCAGCAAGCAATAATAGCGCTGGGGAAAACAGGAAAGAAAAGTGCTGCTGAAACTTTGCTTAAACTTTTTACCGATCCCAAAGAAAGTGTCAGGCTGGGAAGTAGGCAAGCCCTCGCAGATTTGATTGGGGAAGATCTGGGCCGTGATAGTGTTACTTGGCAACTTTGGTTTGATGAACGAAAAAATCTATCTTCCGAAGCTTGGCTTGAAGAACGGCTTGCGCAGCGAAATGCTAAATTGACCAGGCTTGAGGGTGAGCTTGATTCTTCGCGAAATCGAAACCGTGCGCTTTACCAACAGCTTTATTCACGGCTTGGGCCTACTGAAAAAATCCCTTTCTTTCAGGGCTTATTAGATCATGAAGACCCTGCAGTTCGCTTATTACTTGCAGGTTGGCTAGCGGAGGCGCTTAGTGAAGAATCTTATCGCAAGCCAGCAGGCGAAATGTTACTAAGTTTCAGCAGAGACCCTGTGGATGAAGTCCGCAGGCAAGCAGTGCTTGGCTTGGGCCGATGGAATGATAAAGCCTGCCTTGATCGTTTACTTCTTATTATTCAATCAGATCAAATTGCGGTTAGAGCTGCTGCAGCAAGATCGCTTGCAATGCAAGCTAAGGGCAATGATGGTGCTGCACGGATGATTCTTGTGCTTCCCGCATTGCAAAATGCTTTAGGTGATCCTGCATTGGAAGTTGTTGTTGAAGCCGCTGAAGATCTTGGATCCTTAGGGGTTCCTGCCGCTGTTCCATTGCTTGCAGGATTACTGAAGCATAATGCGATTGCAGTAAGAAAAACTGCTGCGCAAGCATTGGAAAGAATTGCCGATATATCAGTGCTAGAGGAGTTGTTGGTAGGTCTGGAAGATTCAGAGATCGGGGTCAGGCTTGGAATACTTGGAGCTGTATCCCGTGCTGTGAATCAGGCAAAGTTCATTAAGGAAGATGACAAATTGCGATTGCAATCACGCATGGAAATAATTCTTTTGAAGGATCCGGATGCGGGGGTAAGGGCGAGAAGTGCAACGCTTTTAGGCGATTTTGGTACTGTAAATCATCTTGCAACTTTGTGGAAAGCGGCTATCGCTGAGGGTGATCCACGAATTCAGGAAAAGTCTTGGCAAGCATTCCTAGAGATTTTATCCAAAAGCAAAGACCTAAAACTTATCAATGAATGGAATAACATTGTTCGAAAGGAAGCTCCGCTTCGCAGGGTTAATTTCTTGGTAGAGCTTCTGGGAAAAATGCAGCCTGCAACCATGAACTCTAAAATCGAGCTAGCGCCTGTGAGGGAATTGTTGGTGCAATGCGGGATAGATAATCAAAAATGGTTGCCTGCGTGGAGTGCTTTAAGGGAGTTGCCCCAAGCATTGGAGCCGGAGGAAATTGAGAAACGATTTAGCCTGCTGTTTCAAATAGCCGAAATCGCACTGAAAGAACAAGCAGCGCCCGATGTGTTGCAAATGGTAGATTTCGCAAGGCCATTGTTTGTAGGAAGAAAAAAACTGCAGGCAGACTTTGAAGAATTGTATCGTAAGGCAAATGTCCTTATCAATTCAAAATTCTAAGCTGGTTAATCTAGTTCGACTTTATTGTTATCGCAGTAGATGTTTAACTTTTGCAGATATGCTGCTTTTGTATTCGCATCTAAAAAAGACCCAATGAAGGAATTCTTTGCTGCAAGAGCAGAATCTTTGTTGGTAAGGTTTAGTGCGGTAGCGCAAGCACTAAAGTTATCAGCTATATAGCCGCCGAAATAAGCGGGATCATCAGAATTAATACTTGCGATAATTCCACAATCGAGCATTTTCTTTAAAGGATGTTCTTGAAGGTGGTTCACTACTTTTAATTTTAGATTTGAAAGTGGACAAACAGTAAGCGGGATTTTTTCTCGCACCAACCTCTTTATTAGTTTCTCATCTTCTAAACAACGAACGCCATGATCGATCCGCTCTGCCTGCAATAAGTCCAGAGAATCTTCAATGAATGAAGGTGGGCCTTCTTCGCCAGCATGTGCGGTGATGCGGAACCCTTGCTGCTTCGCCTGGGTGAATACTTTTTGGAATTTGGATGGGGGATTACCAACCTCGGAAGAGTCGAGCCCAAACCCAGTGATCACTTGTTTAAACTTAAAGCATTGGGCAAAAGTGTCGAGCGCGGAATCTTCCGATAAATGCCTAAGGAAGCATGGTATGAGAAAGACACTTAATTGCAGTTCTTTCTTTGCCCTTTCTATCGCTTTGCATAAACCATCCAGCACTGTTGATATGCTAATACCCCGTTCAATGTGTGCCTGGGGATCAAAGAATATTTCAGCATGTATAACACCCTGCGCATGGGCCTTTTGAAAGTAACGCCACGCAAGTTCGGAAAAGTCATCTTCATCTTTAAGAACAGCCATGCCTTGGTAATAAATGTCTAAAAAGGATTGCAGGTTGGAGAAATTGTAAGCGTGTTGGATATCTGCGATGGAATGAAACGGGAGCTGGATGTGATGTTTTTTTGCTTTTTCGAGTAAGAAATCTGGTTCAAGCGTTCCCTCGATATGAAGGTGAAGCTCAGCTTTAGGTAACTGTTCAATGAATTGTTTCATGAATAAATCCTTTTTAACATTGTATGCAGAATCTGAGGTAGAGGTTAGAAATAAGTTGAAAGTGGATTGCCCAGAGGTCCTACTCTTCCTGTTTTTGCGATGTTATAATCGGAATTGTCGGAATGTTCGATATATTTTGAAGGTTTGGTTTTAAAAGGTCGATAGAGCATACAGGATAATGCATAAAAATGGCAAAGTTTACCCGGCTTGTGATGCCGGGAAATCGAAGCCAAATAGTAAAAAGTCGGAGGGGTGGCAGAAAATGAAACGAGAAAAGCTTTTGGCATCAGGTGCCTGGCTGCTCATGGTGTCTGCCATCGTTGCGCAATCCCCTGTGGATGGTGGTAAGGTTCCATCGCCCCTTAGCCCCTATGGTCAGATTGGTTCAGCGGTAATCAAAAAAGAACAAGTTACTAACGAAAAGAAGGAATTGGAATTACCAGCAATGGAAGTGGATGTGGATAAAGTACCTCTTGGTGCGATTCCTCGAGAAGGGGCTGCGCCTTTATATCCAAGATTTTTCCTAGGTGGCGAATACCTTGCATGGAAGTTGAATAATACGACTGTTAATCCCATCGTATTTAATGTCCCAGAAGGTTTGCTGCAAACCTCACCAACTACTGTCTCCATTGATCAATTTAACGGGGTATCAATAGCTAGTATTTCCAACAATTCGAGTCTATTGTTACAATCGCAGGCGCAGTTGTCCCAAAACAGCATAGTTAATTATGGCATGCAATCGGGCATGAGGCTTTCCGCAGGATATTATCTAGAGCAGGATTCTGGGCTTTCAGTAAATGGAAATTTCATCTTAGTTCCTAAGAACAGTTATTATTTGTCGAGTGTGACTGGCCTTAATGATTTTCCTGTTTTGCTGCAAACAGGGTTAAATAATTCAATAAACTTCGCAATTGCTTCTAATGTTATTGGCCAAGCGCCGACAATAGTAACTCAGAATTATTCCATTGCGCTAAGTCGCCAAGTAGATTCTTCGATTTTTGCGAATGCCAGCACCTATATTGCAGGCGGGGAATTAAATGTAAGGGGTAGAGATTTTCTGATTGGTGACATGAACTTTAGTGGGCTACTCGGCTTTAGATATTTTCAATTTAAAGAAGCGTTCGATGTCAGCAGTCAATACACCCTATTTAAGCCCAATGGCGTTTCGGATTTACAAACATTTAACTTGGTTACAGTACCGGGAACACCCCTCACACCGGAAAGATCCACCACTGTTCAGTTACCCAGTTCCTTAAATTTCCCCACGCCCATAAATATCCAATCTGCGAGCAATGATCAGATCAAGGTTTACAACCACTTCATTGGGCCCCAGATTGGTATCAATGCAGATTATCATTATAATCGGTGGTCAGTAATGACAGGTTTTAATCTTGGTATCGGGGTAATGCATCAGGTTGCAAAAATTTCCTCTAATACCACCCAAACCGTGGTAAAAGAAACTTCTACTCAAAATGCTGCAGGGCAGATAACCTCCACTACCAATACTACAACTACAAACTCAAATGGTGGGCTTTTGTTTTCACCTACGGATGTAGGGCAATATTCAAGAAACCAATTTGGGCTGCTTCCTGAGATTAATGCGAAGTTAGGTTTTAAAGCTACAGAAAGAATCAAGCTGACTGTTGGGTATGATTTTCTTTTGCTCGCGAATGTGCTTCGTGCGCCCAACCAAACACAGTTAATTCCCTATAGCAACAATCTGAATTACACTGCAAATAATCAGACTCAATCTGCAAACCAAACATTGCAAATACCAGCATTCCAGTACAGCACCAGCAATTTGATCATCAATGGTGTGACTGCGGGCATGCAATTGGATTTCTAACCTGCTTTTTCTTTGATCACCTGAATTTGATTTTCTAAGATTCTTCCAGCAAGCGCAGGAATGATTGCTTCTTGAGCAATCTGCTTTAAATAATAACTGTTAACAGTGCCATGAATGATGACGCGTTCGCCGATTTCTTCTAAAACTACATCGCGTAAAGCCGAAAAAGGACAACTTCTAAGCGCAATCCCTGCAGAAGAAGTTGTTGCTGAAGGTGAAAAAGACATAAGGAAAATCCCTCCATTGTTGTCTAGTTCCCAGAATCACTCTTGAACCTAGCTTAATATCCAAAATAAGGCAAATGAATTCCCACTTATCTTTGTGATGACAAGGAACTTGATTTGCAATAAAATAATTCGATCAAGTCGATTTGTAATTTTATGAGGGTCTTGTGAAAATATCGGAAGTTTCAATTAGCCATGTTCGTATTCCTTTAAAGCGCGTGATTAAACATGCCTCGCACGCCCGAACCGATACCGACAATATTCTCGTCCGTTGTACTTTGGAAGATGGAACAACCGGCTTTGGCGAAGGGCTACCCAGAGACTATGTCACGGGCGAAACCATTGATTCTTCCATGGAGATTCTGCGCAACTCTCAGATTCCTTCTCAACTTGAACATTGCTCTGATTTCTTTCAGGCCGTACAGATGGCGGAAAGATTGCACCTACCCACTGCCCCAGAAGATGATCGTAAATGCAGCGCCAATGCTGCCCGCTGTGCTTTGGAAATTGCAGTGCTCGATGCGTATGGAAAGAAATTTAAAGAACCTATCTCTTCGGTTACCAAGTTGCTTGCGGGTGATCTTTTCAACCCACTGAACTCGGTTCGTTATAGTGGGGCGATAACCTCTGCATCCGGTTTGAAAATGAAAGTCGCCTCTCTGCTTTACAGTCTTTATGGTTTCAAACAGATGAAGGTCAAGGTGGGCATTGCAGGTTATGATGATGCCAAGCGAATATTGCAGATTCGAAAATGGCTCGGGAAGAAAATAGATATCAGGGTTGATGCCAACGAGGCATGGTCTATTGATGAAGCAGCGCAGCGCATTCAAGAACTAGAGCCTGCGGGAATCACCTGCATGGAGCAACCTGTGCCCCATGAACAGGTTTATCAGTTGAAAAAAGTACGCACACAAGTTCGCACCCCCATCATGCTTGATGAATCTCTTTGCTCGATGATCGATGCAGAGCGCGCGGTTGAACATGAGGCATGCGATTATTTTAATATCAGGCTTTCGAAATGCGGTGGATTCATTCCTTCGTTAAGGCTGGCGCAATATGCCCGCAGGCATGGCATAAAATATCAACTAGGTTGCCAGGTGGGCGAGACTGCAATTCTTTCTTCTGCAGGTAGACACTTTGCATGTTCTGTTTGTGATATTCGCTATCTTGAAGGGTCTTACGATAAGCATTTGGTTAAAGAAAGGTTGTCCAAAAAGGATATTACTTTTGGTTGGGGTGGAGTCGCCCCTGCGATCACAGGCCATGGTTTGGGAATTGTGATGGATGAAAAAGCATTGGCCAGGGTTTCGATCAGGCAGGAGATACTCCGTGGTTGATACTCCTTTTGAAATAGCATCTTTCGTTACTTCGGGAGGGTACAAACTTCATTACCGTCATTTTCAACCCGTAGGAATGTCCAAGGGCACGATCGTTTTTATTCATGGAATTCAAAGCCATGGTGGTTGGTATGAAACTTCATGCAAGAAATTCGCACAAGCAGGCTACAGGGTATTATTTTTAGATAGGCGAGGCAGTGGCTTGAATGAAGTATCAAGAGGGGATAGTCCCTCTTTTCGTACTTTGCTGGATGATCTTAAGGAATTTCTGCAGTATCAAAGAAAAGAAATTGCGGGTGCAACGCCTTTGATCCTTGGGGCGATATCTTGGGGCGGGAAGATTGCATTTGGGTTGGAAATCCGCATCGCGAATTTGGTGGATGGGTTCATACTCCTTGCGCCAGGTTTTTGCCCCAAGGTTCATCCCACCCGCAAGGAACGATTTTTCATCGCCTTGGGCAGTTTGTTTTCCCCTCGTAGACTTTTTAATATCCCACTCAACGACCCAGAACTTTTTACCTCGAACCCTGCTGCTCAAAAATTTTTAAAAGAAGATCCACTTGCATTAAGGAAGGCAACTGCGAGATTTCTTTTAGATAGTGTAAGACTCGATTTTTATCTGCGAATTTTTAGAACGAAAATCAGCAAGCCCATTCTGTTGCTAATAGCAGGGCAGGATAAAATCATTGACAATGAAAAGACGATTGCATTTGTCAAACGCTTTGCCTCGGGTTCCTTAACCGTTAGAGAGTACCCTGAGGCGCATCACACCTTCGAATTTGAACCTGAGCCGCAAAAACATATTGAAGAAATCGAAGAATGGCTGCAAGCACAATTTAAAAAATAAAAGGCCCCATGCAATTAAGCATGGAGCCTTTGACTAATCCAAGACAGATTATTCCAAGTCTTTCCAAACCGAAATGGAATGGTTAACCCAGATACCATCTTCCATGAAGGTAGTGCAGACGGTTCCTTTGCAGGTTCCAAGAACTTCAAAGAAGGTTTTGACCTGTTTTTTTACACCAAAGCCTTCATCAATACCAGGGGGCAGCATTTCAAAACCAAAGTCGACCCATGGATTGATCATCCCCATAAGTGAGGTGTTATCGAAAATACAAAACCCAGCGAGGTTCTTTTCAATGCTGGCAAGTTTCGCAACTTCGGAAGTGAGTGGTGTTTTATTCAGCAATCTTTCTGCATGTTCAAACGAGAAAGTGATTGCAGAAAAATTCGGCCCTACCACTGCTGCGGGTTGGATTTTTTTGCTGATATCTTCAAGTAAAGGAATCGGGTAAAAGTAAGCTTTACCTTCCTTTAAAGTTTTTTCTTCGGGTGCTGGAATCTTGATTGCAGCAAGAGTTCCTGTGGGATCAAACCCAGCAGCATCCTTGATGATTTGATTGATTCCTTCGCGGTAACCTTTCAAGGCCGCAGCAAATTTAGCTGCATCGCTGATGCCAAGAATAAAGGCAGGCTCAGGAACAAAAAGATCCTTTTTAGATTTTGGTAGCAGTGGACTCCATTGCTTGCTGCCTAGTTTTCCATCAAGAACAAAAGCTATTTGCGCATCTTTCATTGCAGGAATCAAATCTGATGCAGTGATTTTTGCAAGTTTAGCAATCGTTGGTTCAAGCTTTTTAAAGAATGCAATTACCTGCTCTTTTTGATCTTCAGGAACATTGGGGATTGCGAATTCAGTGAAGTAACCATAACCAACCGCACCCCATTTAGAGAAGAAGTTCCAAGTTTTTTCAACATCTTTGCCTCGAAGCACCGCTGCAAAGATCGGATTGCCACCAAAGTTTTGCAGCAAACCCAATGGTTTTGAACCATCAATGGGCATATTGGAACTGAAGTCATAATTGGCTGATTCGCAACCTTTGTCGCTTAAGAAAGTAACACCAACTCGGGCACCAATTTTAGGAGCGAATTCGAAAGCTTCTTTGGTCAGGGCATCGACATCTTTTTCAACCCGTTTTGAAATATCTTTGGGTAGGTTTGCTCCAGCAATCATTTCCTTGATTTGAATGCTTGCTTCTTCAGGGCCGGATCCATAGCTTTGGGCGGTTTCCAAAAATTCTTTGCTATAGTATTGAATCCCAAGAATGTTTTTGCCTGCATGCTTTGCAAGAGGTGCCATTTCTTTTATCGAAGCGATGGAATCACCCTTACCAATGCTTGAAAGATAAGTTAAATCAGGGCCCATCGTCGCAATCAGATAGTCGCCCTTAATGCCGATGGCTGCAGCAAATGTTAGTTTTGCAAGATCAGCCTTGAACTTTTTAAGCTGTCCTTCTTCAACTCCAGGGATTTGATCGATTTCTTTGATAGGAAACATGCTTCCTTTAAGTTTTAGGGTGAGGAAGTCTGAACCTAATAGTTTTTCTTTTTTTGCAGCGCCTTTAAATTTAGGCTCAGCCGCTTCGAGCATTGGAAGTTTGTCTTCCAGTATTTTCATGAGATCTTCGCCTGTTTTTTTATCTTTTAATTTGAATGCGAATAAAAGTTCGGGAACATTAAGCTCGCCAGAAGATTCAACCAATGCTTGAATGATGCTTTCTCCCTGCGCCTTGCTGATGGCATCTTGATCGAAATTACCCTGCATAATAAGGGTAAGTGGTGCCATTTGGCCTGCAGTTAAAGCACTAATAATTGCACCAAGCGATTTAGGAGCATTGGGGCCGGTTGCTAAAACAACTTCATGAGAAAAAAGCTGGCCTGCAATTTTAAGCGCTTTGCTCATTTGTTCTTTTTTTGCATCATCAACGTTACCACTGAACCCCTCGGTGAACTTTTCAATCAACATCTTGGTTGCGCCAAGTTCTGTGAGTTTTTTGAACGCTTTGCTCTTTAAAACAAGGTCGAGTTGCTCCTTGTTTTTTAGCATGATGCCGAAGGCTGTTGATGATTTTGGGATCCAATCGATGGCGCAATCGGTTTTGACCAAGTTTTCAGCAGCGATCGACTTGATTGCGGAAGAGAAAAGAAGACAGCTTAAAAAAGAGGCGAAAAAAGCCATCGCCAGTGATCTTTTGAACATAATAGACTCCCCAGAGAAATTCAACAGGTATACCCTAATAATAGACTCATCAGCGTTTACGGTAACAAATTGGGCAAATTAACACAATAAAAGATGGGAGCTAAAAATCCCCGGTGCCTCGCTTGGACCACCAAGGTAGCATCCCGCCCCCATCGATGGTGAGCAAACTTCCGGTGATGTATGCGGAATCGGGATCGGAGAGGAATACGATGCCCCGTGCGATTTCTTCGGGTTGGGCCAATCTTCCCATGGGCAAGAATGAACCTGCTTTTTGCAAGGTATCTTCTGCGAAAAATTTACGCTCGCCTGGTGTATCGGTCCAACCTGGGTAAACAATGTTAACCCGGATGTTGTGTTTGATAAGTTCAATAGCTGCTGTTTTCGCCATCATGTCTAATCCTGCCTTGGCCATGTTGTAAGCCATGCAGGAAGGGTAGGGCACAACTGCATGGGGCGAGCTTACAATTACGACATTACCGCCATTACCTTTTTTTAACATTTGGTTGGTGCATGCTCTTAAGGCATGAAAAGCTCCCCACATAGAAACATCGATGGTTTTGTGGAAGCCTTTCATGTCTGCAATATGAAACATTTCGCGATCACTAAAAACCGCACTGGAGACAAGAGTGTCAATTTTACCAAGTTTGTTCACTGCATCGGAAACCATGGTTTCAACTGCAGCTTGATCTACCAAATCCACAGGGTAAAGCAGGCATTTTCTTCCTAGTGCTTCGATTTCTTTTTTAGCTGTTTCTGCAGATTCAGGCATCGTGAGATAATTAAGCGCAATATCTGCGCCTTCTTTTGCAAGTGCGATTGCAGAAGCCCGGCCGATTCCTGAAGATGCCCCGGTTACAAGTGCCACTTTTCCTGATAGTTTCATTCTTTCCTCTCCTTGGATTTTGCTACATTGATATTGTCATTACCATTTTTCGGGAATTTTTTCAAACGGGAACTTTAAGCGTGCTATTTAACTTGGCAAATAATCCCATCCCAAATTGGCGACAGCCCGAAGCTGCTTATATCCATATTCCCTTTTGTGCCCAACATTGTGGCTATTGTGACTTCGCAATCGCCATTGGTAAAGATGCAATTAGGGATAATTATCTCGATGCACTCGAAAAAGAAATCTCCAAGCTCGGCCGCCCGCATCCAGTGCAGTCATGGTTTGTTGGCGGAGGTACCCCAACCGAACTTAACGCCACTCAGTTGGAGAGATTATGCAAAATGTTAAAGCAATGGTTGCCATTGTTTGGCGAGGCGGAGTTTTCGATCGAGGCAAATCCAGATTCCACAACGGAAGATAAACTTGCAGTCCTAGCAAATTATGGTTTAAGGAGGCTTAGCTTAGGAGTGCAATCTTTTCAGGAACCCGTGCTGCAATTGTTGGATCGCAAACATAAAAATCCCCAAGTTGAGCGAGTCATCGAAGATGCTCGTAAGCTTAAAATCCCATCCATTAGCATAGATCTGATTTTTGGTTCAGCAGGGCAGTCGCTTGAATCTTGGAAGTATGATCTTGCCCGTGGCCTGGCTTTGAACCCCGATCATTTTTCTACCTATGGTCTTACTTATGAAAAAGGAACACCCCTTTGGAAAAGAATGAACCGGGGCGAAATTATCCCACTGGAAGATACAGAAGAGCTTGCGCATTACGAAGCTGCAATCGATACGCTGGAAGCTCAAGGCATGGATCATTATGAAATATCGAGCTTTGCAAAGAAGGGCAAGCGATGCTGGCATAATCAAGTTTATTGGGAAAATAGCGCCTATTATGGGTTTGGCATGGGGGCAGCAAGATATGTGGCGGGTAAGCGCGAGGTGAACACACGCGATCTAGATTCGTATATTCAAAAATCTTTATCCGGGCAGGAAACGATATTTCAATCAGAGCAACTCGAACCTCGTGAAGAGGCTGTTGAAACGCTGGGGTTGAATTTGCGAAGAATGCAAGGTGCTAATCGCGAACGATTTTTCATGCGCACCGGGTTTCATCTCGATGAAATAACGGGCATCAAGAAAGATTACCTGGTGCAGCATGGCTTACTGAAAGACGATGGCGAAAGTTTAAGCTTTACCCGCAGAGGCCGTCATCTTGCAGACTGGGTCCTAACCAAATTGTTCTGAGAACTACCACCCGAAATATCGCCACGGTTGCTTGCAAGGCGTGAGCGCAAGCGTAATTTGTGATACTTCAAACCAGGAATAAAAAAGCACAGAGCACTGACTGTTCCAAAAATAAGCTGGCAATATTCAGGCCAAAGGGCCATGGGGATGGTGGTGAGATAAAGAGCAATCGCAGGTGGGTAGAATTCTCCACTCAGAATGCCTGCCTTAGTGAAAAAAACTGTGCCTGCAATAATAGCTAGTATGGGGGAAAGTGTAAGCACTGGCATGCCTAAAAATATTTCCGTAAAAAACACTCCGATGGTAGAAATTACCGCAGCAGCCCAGATATGGCCTACTTGCCTTTCGACAAAAAGAACAGGCCCACCTTGCTTTCGCAACTCCCAGAATATTGCACCCCATAAGGCCAACCCGCCACCCCATAGCAAGATGTACCACCAAGGGCTATTGATACCTACTCGAGCCATGTACCAAGTTGCAACGCATTGCGAAAAAATCATGGCGCTATGCATCATCCAAAGCAAACCCCAGTTTTCAAGAACGATTGCATGATGAGTGTCTCGCAACATTCTGCTAAAGAAGTTAGAGAACGATCCGATGCTGCCCGAACGAACGGAAGTGGTCTCGCCTCGAACCCAAGCCTCGAGGTCGATTGCAAGATCTTGGGCGCTGTTATAACGAAGGTCGGCTTGTTTCTGCAGGCATTTAAGGCAGATCATTTCAAGTTCAGGATCCACCTTCGGGTTCAAAAGCCTTGGCCTTACAGGATCTTGTTCAAGCACTAGCAGAAGAGTATCAACAGGAGAAGCCGCTCTAAATGGTGGCCTTCCGGTAAGTGTTTCGTAAAGGATGATCCCGAGGCTGTAAACATCACTCGCAGGGCCAACGACCCCTCTACTGCTGCTGACTTGTTCAGGGGCCATGTAGGCAGGAGTGCCAAGAATTGCGCCCGGTTGTGTCAGTGGATTGTCATCGGGAAGGTCGATTCTTTTGGCAAGGCCGAAGTCGGTAACCAGCGGATGGTTTTCGCGATCGATGATAACATTGGAAGGTTTTAAATCTCGATGCAACACTCCTCTTTCATGAGCATGATGAACCCCGCGGGAAACCTTAGCAATCAGGGAAGCAGCATCTCTTGGCTTGATGGGGCCTTGGCCTAGAATTGTAGCAAGGGTCTGCCCTTCGACAAAGCGCATGCTGAAATAAGGCTGTTCTTCGTAGATACCTGCTTCATGAACGGGAACAATATTAGGGTGCTCAAGCAGGGCGATTGCTTTGGCCTCTGCTTGAAATCGTGCCATCTCTTCGGGCCTTGCGTGACCGCCTCGAAGTACCATCTTTAGGGCAACCATCCGTCCCAGATTTTTCTGCCATGCTTTATACACCACCCCCATGCCGCCCCTTCCCAATTCTTCAAGAAGTTCGAACTCTCCAAAGTATTTTGGCAAAGATGTTGCTGGCGTGGGTGTTTCGTACAAAGGTTTTTGAGGGTTGAGCGATTCAGGTCGCCCAAACACATCTGCAAATTGGCTCGCTGCCCAAAGTTCTCTTAATTCTTGCGCAAGCTCGGGGTGCTTTACGCATACCTGCTCAAGGTTGTTGATTCCATTCCTAGATTGATTCAACAAATCTTCCAGAAGGGTTGCAAGGAGTTCATCAGAAGTATCTTTACTAGACTGCGAAAGACTCTTGATTTTTTCCATGTTAAAGGCCCCCGGGCAATAACCCACTGCGTAGCTTTCGTACTGCACGAAGGTAGCGCATCGATGCCGCTGCCTCGGTAAGGCCCAACAAAGCCGATACTTCTTGATTGGTCATCTGCTCGGCATGGCGCATGAGAACTATTTCGCGGTCATCGGGTTCCAAGAGGTTAATGGCTGAATCTAATCTGCTTTTTAGCTCTGCATGAATTGCAGCGGAAGCGGGGGTAACTTCGTTGGCGAGTAGTTGGCCAGCAAGTTCAATTGATGATTGATCATTCATCCCTGAAATGACGAGAGGCTTTTCACGATCAAGGCTTCTTCTTTTGGCAACCCTGTGCTTTCGATGCGCATCGATGATGTGATCGAGTGCGATATGCCTAAGCCAAAGATGAAAAGGCATTGCTTCTGGGTTTCGCAGATAATCACTTAATCTGCGGTGGGCTTCAAGCATCACATCTTGAACAATATCGCTAGCATCAACCCGGGCAGAAAGCGCGGGGTCAATTCGATTATTGATCATCCGCCTAAGAGGTTCCCGGTGATGTGAAATCAATCGATCTACCGCATCGGGGCTGCCAGACTTGGCATCGGTTAGCAATTGATCTTGAAGCGGATTGTTTTCATTCATTAGCAGTTCTCTTGATAGATTTTTATTTATTTTAGCAAAAGTGGTTCATAATAACCTAACAAATATCAAGGAATGTGTACGGATGAACAACCTGAAGAAAAGGTTAGAACATGTCTTCTGAGAAATCATCATCGATTTCTTCATCTGGGATGGGCGCTGGTTCTTCGTTGGGGTAGGGCTTCCAAACTCTTGTAAGATAGTAAAGAGCGAAAGCATCATACAGGAAATGCACCATAATGGGCGCTATAAGATTGCCCGTCCAAACAAAGAGGAATCCGAGATAAACCCCTACCAATGTAGCTAACACAAAGTAACTTTTGCTCATGGAATGCATCATGCCAAACGAAAGGCCTGCAGCCATGACTGCAGCCCAGGGCGGGCTATCTTGTGCTAGCCAAGCTTGCAACACCCCTCGGAAAACCATTTCTTCCCCCACTCCTGCTAGAAGGCTTATCCCAATAAGATCGGGAATCGTACACCTGCGCATCATTGGCCTGATGGTGTCTTTGCTGATGGTTTTTAACTTGCCTAGAAATGGAATTGATCCATGTATCATAATTAGAAAGATAGGCAGCAAGGGCAAAGTTGCCACCATTCCGATCAATGAATCGTGCCAGTTGACAACAAAATTACTTAATGGATGTACGCCCAGTAACCAACCAAGTGGGTATGCGCCAAGAACCAAACCACCTTCAACCAATATGGAGATGGTGATAACCTCGGCTCTGGTTTTAGGAAGTTGATCCATCTTAAGTGGGGGGCTCGGCAGAAATAATATTCATACCCGACATAGGGCACTCAAATGATTGTTATAGCAAGTTCACATGATTTAGATCAGGCAATAATGTCATCTACTACTCTGCCATGCACATCAGTCAGTCGGAAATCCCGGCCTGCATAACGATAAGTAAGCTTCTCGTGATCGAAACCTAAAAGCTGAAGCATAGTGGCATGTAGGTCGTGAACATGAACCTTGTTATCTTGAGCAGCAAACCCAAATTCATCGGTATTTCCGACGACGGTGCCGCCTTTTACTCCCCCGCCTGCAAGCCACATCGAGAAACCATGGTGGTTATGGTCTCTGCCATTGATTTTGCCCGCATTGGCCCCGGGGGTGGGAAGTTCGACGGTGGGGGTTCTGCCAAATTCTCCGCCCCAAATAACTAAAGTATCATCAAGCATGCCGCGTTGTTTTAAGTCGGAGAGTAGGGCCCAGATGGCTTGGTCGCATTCCTTGGCAAGGCGTCGATGATTGATTTCGATATCGTCATGGCTATCCCAGGGCTGGCCCGCACCATGCCATACTTGTACAAATCGCACGCCTCTTTCAAGAAGCCTGCGGGCGATTAAAATTTGTCGGGCTTGAACACCAGGGCCATACATTTCCAGAACATGCTTCGATTCTTTGCTGACATCAAAGGCATCTGCAGCATCCATCTGCATGCGGTATGCGAGTTCGAATGATTGAATTCGTGATTCTAGGATTGGATCGGTCAGGCGATCTTTGACATGAAGTGAATTCAGCTTTTGTAAAAGATCCAACTGTTGTCTTTGTTTCTCTAGCGAAAGATTCTTGTTGCGAATGTTCTCGATGAGTTTGTTTACTTCGGTTTGTTTGGTGTCGATGTAGGTACCTTGGTAGATACCGGGAAGGAAGCCTGCCTGCCAGTTTTGAGATTCTTGAATGGGGTAGCCGCCTGGGCACATCGCAATAAAGCCTGGCAGATTCTGGTTCTCGGTTCCTAGGCCGTAGGTAAGCCAACTGCCCATACTTGGCCTGATAAGCCTTGCTTCACCACAATTCATTAGTAAAAGCGATGGCTCATGATTGGGAACATTGGCGTGCATGGATCTGATGATGCACATATCATCAACATGCTGAGCGGTCTTTGCAAAGAGTTCGCTTACTTCAATACCTGACTGCCCATACTTTTGAAACTTGAATGGCGAAGGGAATGCTGCGCCTGTTTTTCTCTCGGTTTTTGGATTGTCGACAGGTAGAGCTTTACCCGCATATTTCTCTAGTGAAGGCTTGGGGTCGAAGGTGTCTACATGAGAGGGGCCGCCGTTCATGAACAAATGGATCACCCGCTTGGCCTTGGCAGCGAAGTGGGGTTTTCGCACTGCGAGTGGGTTGGCTTCAGATGCGTTGGCGGATTGGAACATAGTACCGAGAGCGAGGGCGCCCATGCCCATCGCGGATCGTTCCAACATCATTCTTCGGTTTAACATTTGTGACGCCTTTTGTTAATCAATGAATTGGAATGCGTTACTTGCAAGAAGCACTTGGCCTAGTTGTTTAAAACCATCGGGGCCTGAAGCCTCTACAAATTCGAGAGCTGATGTTATTTCTTCTTTTGTTGGGGATCGTTGCAATGCAACCCGGTACATTGCCTCAATTTTTTCAGCATGGTCATCAGTGTTTGCAAAACGGAGCGTAAATTTTGCGGCTTGCTCTTCTACAAAGGGCGAGTTTAAAAGGTATAGCGCCTGCTGCGGAACACTGGTGATAAAGCGCTGCGGGCTATGAGTATCGGGCAGTGCGAAATCGAATGTGCGTAGAACTCCTGGCAGATTCTGCCTATCGATGAAGGCATATAGTGCACGTTTGCTGCTGAAGGGCAGGGTAAACATTTCGACCGATCTCCCGCCCACACCGGGTTCAAGGGTGCCTGCCATTGCCAGCATGCTGTCGTGCATGGTTTCGAAATCCAGCCTTCTGCGATTCATACGAATTAAGAGAGAGTTTTCTGGATCATCGTTTTGCAGCTCCGAACGGGGTGAACTTGTTTGCTTAAAGGTTGATGATAGCAACATTTGCCTTATCAGGTTTTTGGTGGACCAGTGATCTTCCATGAGATTAGATGCGAGGAAATCAAGGAGTTCTGGGTGCGAGGGCGGATCGCTGCGAACCCCAAAGTCGCTGGGCGTTTTTACTAAAGGGTTGCCAAACACATGTGCCCAAACTCTATTTACCCAAACTCTTGAAGTAAGGGTGTTTTTATCTGAGATAATGGCTTGTGAAGCTTCGAGCCTGCCACTGCCTTGCTTGAATGGAGTGCGGTTTACGCCACTCACGACTTCAAGGAATTGTCTGGGAACTTGGGGGCCTCGGTTGCCTTGATTGCCTCGGATGAAAACCACGGGTTCAACAGGTGAGGGCTTGTCGAACAAAACCATTCCTTTGGGGGGAGAGCCCGGGTGTTTGGATTTAAGTTGTTTGATGCGGTTGTCGTAAGGCTTGATGGATTCGGAGAATTTTCGAGGTTCCTTCTTTTTGATTTCCGCATTGTCAGTTTCAAACTTTTCTTTTTCTTTGATGAGCTTTGCCAGCTCTAATTGGAATTCTTGCGCTTCAGGCCCACTGCCTTCAAGCCCTAAATCGGGCAGGTCTTCAGGCTCCTGCGAACTTGCAAAAACGCCATATAAGGAATAGTAATCTTTGGTGGGTATGGGGTCATACTTGTGATCATGGCATCGTGCGCAAGTTACAGTAAGGCCCATGGTGGTTCTGCATAGTACATCGATTCGGTCATCGATGATGTCGTTTTGGTTGTTGATAAATCTTCTACCAACGGTGAAGAATCCCAATGCAGCAAGATCGGATTTGGAAGCACCTGATTTTGGGTTGTCTGCTGCGATTTGATAGGTAAGAAATTTATCGTAAGGCAAGTCATTGTTGAAAGATTGAATCACCCAATCGCGAAAGGTATATGCGTAAGGGTAGGTGCGATCAACGCCCACACCAATATAGCCACGGTTATCTGCGTAACGTGCAAGATCAAGCCAATGCCTGGCCCAGCGTTCGCCAAAGTGTGAAGAGTCTAAAAGCCTGTTGACCAACTTTGGATAAGCTTGCGGGTCGGAATCATTTAAGAACGATTCCACTTCCTGAGGAGTTGGTGGTAGCCCTACGAGAACAAAATAAAGCCTGCGGATGAGAGTTCGTTTATCTGCCTGGGGTGAAAGAGAAACTTTGTTTTGTTCGAGTTTGGCTTGGATGAACAAATCGATTTCGTTGTTGGCGAGTGAGGGTTGGGCTATTTTAGGCGGTGTAGGTTTTTTGATCGGTTTATAGGCCCAATGATCTTGGTTAGCTCTGGCAATAGCGTTTGGGTTCTTTTTCAAGTCTGCAGGCCAGGGCGCGCCTTTGATTATCCATTCAGAAATATCACTGATCACTTGATCGGGAAGCTTGCCCTTGGGGGGCATCTTAAGCTCACTCTGATAATGCAATAATTTTAGTAGTTTGCTTTCTGAGGGTTTAGTGGGATTGAAAATAGGCCCAGAGTCGGGGCCTTTGAAAAAGTTATCTTTAGAATCGAGGCGAAAACCGCCTTGCTGCTTTGATGCGTTGTGGCATTTTTCACAATGCTTAATAAATACTGGGCGAATCTTGGCTTCAAAAAAATCGA
>Ga0208226_1000077_pt1 | contig 31873 bp, 29 predicted proteins | sample LakMenE18May11ns_FD_150713 | JGI IMG/M metagenome (GOLD analysis project Ga0208226, IMG submission 150713) | Freshwater microbial communities from Lake Mendota, WI - 18MAY2011 deep hole epilimnion ns (SPAdes) | ecosystem: Environmental > Aquatic > Freshwater > Lake > Epilimnion/Euphotic zone ... | reverse complement strand
CCCGCCAGTGAACCGCCCTGCCAAAGCCATCCACCACCCAATCAGGCAATGGTGTCTTTTCTCCAGCCTTTGAACGAAGCAAGGCCCCGCCCATCTCTTTATAAGCATGCAATTCAGAACTACTAAAATCTTTGGGCTTGGTAGGGCCCGAAGCCATAAAAGGAACGCCCTCGAGAAAACCAAATGACCCATGATCATCACTACTGGGCGAGCGTTTTTCTACCCTTCGAACAAAGGCAACAAACTGCTCCCTTTCTGGCATGATAAACACCATGAGTTTACCGTTCCAAGGAGCATTATCCTCCTTATAACCAACGCTTTTTGCTGCATTATCGTAGTACTTTTCAAGATTCGATGTGATGTCCTTAGCCTTTGATTCAGCGGTTTTAGGCAGCATTAGAATTATTTTATTTGATTCAAAAACAGCAGATGGGCCTGCATTCAGCTTGTCCCAAACACTTTTAGCGATCTCCTTGGTTGCTTCAGGCTTTTTAGCTGGATCTTGCGCCAGAACCATACAAGAAACACAAATTCCAATCACCAAAGTAGTTAAAAATCTCATGATTGCCTCGTAGTAATCACCTAAATGTTCCAATTGGATTTGTCTTAATTACCCAAATGATGATAAATTAATAATAGGTGTTTGAACATCTTATTCCATGAAGGATTCTTGCAATGAAACAATCCATGCTTTTCCTCTCCGGCCTTTTGATTTCGTTACAACTTGCTTGCTCTGTAAACGCTCAGGGTGCCGATAGTTCAAAAGTGGTCAAGGTAGAAATCTCTAAAGACCCCTCCACCACTGCGGAAGAAAAATTCGTCGTAATAACTCTTTCTGTAGAACCAGGGTATCACCTTTATGCGAACCCCGTAGTAAACCCTGATTTGGCATCCGTGCAAACCAGCGTCGGAATCAAATCCGAAGGCAAAACGGTCACTGCCAAAGTAGAATACCCTGCAGGTAAACTTGTAAAGGATGATGTTGTAGGCGATTACTCCACTTACGAAGGAACCGTAAAAATCAAATTACGAGTTGCAGTTCCAAGGAATCAAACCGCCCCTCTGGAAGTTGTGGTAAAATACCAAGCTTGCTCTAAAAAATCCTGCCTCGCCCCTGCTGTAGCTACTCTGCAGCTTCCCTAATCAAAAACTGGAATTGTCATGAATTTGCGAAATGCCTGCGCATTGATTTCGTTTATATTTTTACTTCAACCAGCATTGGGCGCAGAAAAAGGCAAACCCAATCGGCTTGCAAAAGAAGCTAGCCCCTACCTTAGGCAACACGCACACAACCCGGTCGACTGGTACCCTTGGGGCGAAGAAGCTTTCAAAAAAGCCAAAGCCGAAAAAAAACTCGTCTTTCTTTCCATTGGCTATAGCGCATGCCACTGGTGCCATGTCATGGAAAAAGAATCTTTTTCAAACGCTGTTATCGCAAAAATTCTGAACGATAATTTTGTCTGCATCAAGGTTGATCGAGAAGAAAGGCCGGATATCGATCATGCCTATTTAACATCGCTGAATGTACTTGGGCAAAGAGGTGGCTGGCCTTTATCGATGTTTCTTTTACCTGATGCCAAGCCTTTTTTTGGTGGAACCTACTGGCCTGCTTTCGATAAAGAGGTTCAAGGCCAGAACATGCGTGGCTTTAAATCTGTGTTAGAAGGCATCCTGAATGTTTACAAAACTGAGCAGAAAAATGTTGAAGAGCAAGCAGAGAAATTAGCCACTTCAACACGAAGAGTCTTGCTTGGCGAAACTGTTGGGTTGGCTCTTATACCGCTCGATAAATCATTGGTGAATGCATCTGTTGAAGCTGTTCAGGAAGGCTTTGATCCTAAATATGGAGGGTTTGGCTCACAAGCCAGAAACTTCCAAGGCCCAAAATTCCCCACCCCTTGCTATCTAAAACTTTTGCAGCGCGAACAAGGCAACGATCCCACAGGCAACGTCAAATCAATCATTTCCTTCACTCTTGATCAAATGGCTTTGGGTGGCATTTTTGATCACCTCGGTGGCGGATTCCACCGCTACACGGTCGAACCTTCTTGGACTATCCCTCACTTCGAAAAAATGCTTTACGATAATGCACAGCTTTGCGAGGCTTATTCCAGAGCGCTTTTCAACAACAAAAATCCTCTTTACTCACAAGCTCTTAACTCCACTTGTGCTTTTATCCTACGCGAAATGACTGCGCCAGAAGGTGGGTTTTACTCTGCTCTCGATGCAGATAGTGATGGCGAAGAGGGCAAGTTTTATGTTTGGACAGATAAAGAATTAGCCGAAGTGCTTAAAGAAAAATCCGATCTTGAACTCTTTAAAACAACCTACGCAAGCGTTCCTAATTTCGAAGAGAAATTCTTCATTTTAAGGCGGTCGATGTTGCCGGAGAAACTGGCTCTTAGTCAAAAAACATCTCTCGAAAAATTAGAGGGCTCGCTTGATGCCTCGCGAAAAAAACTTCTCGCCGTTAGAAACAATCGCATCAGGCCTTTTTTAGACACGAAGATTCTAACCGGTTGGAATGGCCAGATGATAGCTGGCCTTGCAATGGCTTCAAAAGCTCTTGATGAACCTGCCTACTTAAAAGCTGCGGAGAAGGCTTCTGATTTTATTTTAAACAATCTACAACAGGCAGATGGCAGATTGATGCGAAGTTTTGGAGCGGTTCCCGGGGAAAAAGCACAGGCTAAAATCCTCGCTTATCTTGATGACTATGCTTATCTCGTTCATGGGTTGCTAACCGTATACGAAATTAATGGAGACAAAAAGCGGCTCACCCAAGCTGTCGAATTGAACGAAAAAATGATTAAACATCATGGCAAACAAGGCACGGGACCATTCTTTCAGACTTCCGAAGAGCACGAAAAACTATTCGCCCGCTCTATCGATCAATACGATGGCGCACAACCTTCCGCCAATAGTGTTGCATTAAGTAACTTGGTAAAACTATCAAAGTACACTCAAGACACAAAACACATGAAAGTTGCAGAAGAATCATTTAAAGGATTGGTAATGCGTTTAAAAATGCAACCATCATCTTCCACTGCGTTAGCAACAGCATTGGCCGAGTTTCTTGAAGCACAGCCAAAAAAATAATATCATTACTAAGCAGGAAAATTGTTCAACTCAAGAAATTCTTTTTTCCAATGATAGTGATCTAATAGGCCAATTGGGTTTCGATTTAAAATAAAATAAGCAACATAGAGTGCTTCAATTGAGGCCAATCCATTTTCTGGATCGGTTCCGTGCTTCGAGGATCTGGGATAGGCTGTTTTATATTGGCTCAAGGATCTTGGAGGAATCGACTCAAAATGTCTTTCCATATTACCCGCATTTCGCCAACTCCCATCTAATAATAATATACCTTTGTCATTATCTGCTAGGGAAAGTGGAGACCCCTCCGCAGAAAGACGAATATAATTAGGTAAACTTAAAGTTTTTTTAAAAGGATAATTCAACAAGACAATGCCGGGCCTGCCCTTTAGCGGTAGCACCGAACATTTCTTAGCCTTTTCCTTTACGCTACGAATTATTACGGTATCGGGAAATACATCCATCGGCCTTAATCCTATGATTTAAATTTGATCCTTAATCGTCCTAAGCCTAACATACTGATTAGTATAGAAGATCCCAAAATCAGGAAAGGTGAATCATGAAAGTCGAATTACGCTATTGTTCCAAGTGAAACTATGAACCGCAGGCTGTCAGTTTGACAGCAAAATTACTGGAACATTTTAAAATGCAGGTTCTCGAAATGAAATTAATTCCATCAAGTGGTGGTTGTTTTGAGTTGACCGCAAATGGAAAACTGCTTTACTCAAAACTATCTGAAGGGAAGTTCCCTAATGAAGAGTTAATTTTGAAACAATTAGAAGCACTGATGACTGAAGTTAAATAAGGAGAGGCATGTTTAGTTTTTTTGGTCGGAAGAAAAGATTGACGGACTACGCATCCTGTGCGGGCTGAGCGGGGAAACTTTCCCCGGGGGGGATTTCGCAGGTTCTGCAAAATGTGCCCCGATCTAAAGACCCGAATTTGCTGGTGGGTACCGAAACTCACGATGACGCGGGCGTTTTCAAGCTAACAAATGAAATCGCTTTGGTCCAAACCGTGGATTTCTTCCCCCCTGTGGTAGATGATCCGTACCTATATGGCCAAATTGCAGCTGCCAATGCCCTTTCTGATGTTTATGCCATGGCTGGCATTCCTAAAACCGCTTTAAACCTAGTTGCCTACCCCGATGATGAAGATCCACAGTTAACTTGGTTGGGAAAAATCTTAGAAGGTGGAGCCGAAAGATGCATGGCCGCTGGGGCAGTTATAGTAGGTGGCCACACCATCCGAGACAAAGAAATAAAATTCGGGCTTTCCGTCACAGGCATTGTTCATCCAGATAAAGTGCTTACCAATGCTGGGGCCAAACCTGGGGATAGACTAGTTCTTACCAAGCCATTGGGGACTGGGTTTGTAACCACTGCACACAAGGCAAACGCCTGCCCTGAAAATCTTTTTAAGGCTGCATGCCTAAGCATGGTTCAACTAAATAAAGTCGGCGCAGATGCACTGCAAAATCTACACCCGCATGGCATGACCGATATCACTGGCTATGGTTTTGCTGGCCATGCGTTGGAAATGGCGCTGGGAAGCAACACCACTCTTGTTTTTGAATTACAAAAACTCCCTCGCTTCAATGGGATTGAAACCCTGATTTCAAAACGCTTTTTCACCCGTGCAAGCAAAACCAATCGAGAATATATTCTGCCCCATCTACGCATTGAGGGAAAACCCGATACGGTTTCAATGGAACTGACTTTGGATGCCCAAACCTCGGGCGGATTGCTAGTTAGCCTGCCTAAAGAAGAAGTGGCTTTATTTATAAAAGCAGCTTTGGCCAACGGGGCGATTTGCGCGGTGGAAGTAGGCGAAGTTCAGGCTAAAGGATCGCATCACCTTGTTTTTAAGCCTTAATTTGAAGGCGTGCTCTTAAGCCTTTTCAACACCGTTGCTGCTGTTTCCCGCATTTCTTTCGCAGTATCCTTGGTTAGGCTTTCTACCTTTTTCAAAACTTCATCATCTGAAAGTTCAGGCCCCCAACGGCCCAAGGTTTCTACAGCAGCAAGCCTTACTTCCAATGCAGAATCATTGACGCACCCTAGCACCGCAGCCTGAACCACTTTAAAATCTTTTTGCAACTTTGCCCCAATGTTCCCTAAGCAATGCAAGATTATAGACCTAACTGCAGCATCACGGTCTTTAAGTGCGGTCACCATCGATTTCCAGGCAGGGTAGGCAAAACTTTCCTGACTATCAAGCGCGATTGATACTGCAATTTTTAAGTCTTTCGGAGTGCCTTCATCTATTAAGAGCAATCCTAATTTTTCTGCAATCCGCCCACCTGCCTCGCCCCCCAGCATCGAAATTGCATTGGCAGCGGGGAGCCTCAACTCCAATGGCATTTTTGCATCTTGAACCGTCTGCAAAAGCACGGGAATCGATTCCACATCTTTCAAATTGCCCAAAGCTAGAAACGCAAACGATTTTGATATGATGTCTGCAGTTGCATCTGAAGCCAGAATTCGCAAATCAGGTGCTGCACCCTTGGCTTCGGGCCCTAATCTTCGCAGCGCATCAGCCGCAGCAACCCTCAACCCAGTGTCTTTTTGTTTAATAGCCAAAATCAATGCTGGAATTGCAGGCGCTGATTCTGGAGCTATTTTACCAAGTGATGACGCTGCAATTTCCTTAACTCTTATCGATTTATCTTTTTCAAGTGCTTCTTTCAGGGCTTCTGCCGCGTACTGCCTTGTTGATGACGATTTGGATTTTTCGGCCATCTTTAATGCCACCCGGGTCATCGATAAAGCTGCAGTTTCTCGCAACTTCTCTTCTGGATCATTTTTTAAAACCAACATCATTGCAGGAAGAATTCTATTATCCAAAGAGTTCGCCATCAATTCCAAGGCAATCATCCCTGCCCTTCTTGATCGTACTGATTTTTCTTTTTCGGCCTCAGAAAGCTTATCGTAACCGGGATCAACCTTTAGCAGGGCTTCCCATTCGGAAAGTTTTTTGCCCTGAAATACTGGCTCTTCTTGAAAAGCCATCAAGGCATGGGGCAACATTCCTAGAATTAACAAAGCTACTACCGCTTTAAATTGCTTGGGAACTGACATTTTTCGTCTCCCGATATAAAGGCCTTTGGAAACCTTCTTGGCGGATCTCTTTCACTTCCTGCACTCTATCATAACTATATGCTTGACTTAACCATAGTTTCTAAATAAGAATTGATGTCGGATACTCTTTTTAGGGTATCATTGCCCGAGACAGGCGTCTTGGGCTTTTTTCTTGTGTGTTTGTTCATGGGGTCTACCCCCTTACTTTTTAAGATATGGTGAATTAGTATGCCTTGCACCTGTGTTGTTGGACTTCAATGGGGTGATGAGGCCAAGGGTAAAGTCGTTGATGTCCTTACCGATCATCACGATATAGTGGTCCGTTATAATGGCGGTCCCAACGCTGGCCATACCGTCATGACCGGGAATAAAACTTTCAAGCTTTCGATTCTACCGACGGGAGTCATCCGCCCCGAAGTGATATCGATCATAGGCAATGGCGTAGTCATCAACCCCACGAGGCTTCGTGAAGAAATATCACAACTTCTTAAAAACGACATTGATATTGGCAAGAGGTTGGTAATCAGCGATCGGGCTCATGTGATTTTCCCCTACCATGTTGAACAGGAAAAAATCACTGAATCAAAGCAGGGCCAAGGCATCGGAACCACTGGCAGAGGCATTGGGCCTTGTTACCAAGATAAAGTTGGGCGAGTACATGCAATTCGAACAGGCGAACTCACCCAGCATGCCCATCTAAAAGAGCGTCTTGATTCTGTTGTTGATTTCAAAAATAAGCTGCTGCGTGCCTTCAATCATGATGCGGTTCAGTTTGATGCTGCAAAGCTTGCTGATGAATTCCATGAGCATGGCCAGTTTTTGAAACCTCATCTCACCAACACAGTAACTTTGCTTCATCAAGAATTTAAAGCTGGCAAAAACATTTTGTTTGAAGGTGCCCAAGGCAGCCTCCTCGATGTCGATCATGGTAGCTTCCCCTTTGTAACCAGTTCCAATAGTATCACCGCAGGCATTGGTTCGGGTTCAGGCTTGCCTTCCAGATATGTAACCAAAGTTATTGGTATCCTTAAAGCCTACACCACTCGTGTTGGTAAAGGCCCCTTCCCCACCGAACTTGATGACGGCCCTGATGGTTTAGGCGAACGAATCCGAAAAATCGGCAAGGAATATGGCACTGTAACAGGCAGGCCCAGACGCTGTGGTTGGTTCGATGCTGTTGCTGCAAGGCATTCCTCCATGATCAATGGGGTGGATGAAATTTGCGTCATGCTTTTGGATGTACTTGCTGGATTTTCAGAACTTAAAATCGCAACTGCATACGAACTTGATGGCGACCGCATTACCTATTTCCCCACGGATGCTAAAGAGCTTGAGCGTTGCAAACCTATTTATGAGACCCTGCAAGGTTGGAATGAATCATTGACTACTGCCTCAAAGCTTTCAGATTTACCTACCGCTGCAAGAAAATATGCTGATAGAATCGGTGATATTCTTGAGCTTCCTGTTAAGCTTATATCTGTGGGCCCAGAAAGGTCTCAGACGATTTTTACTGGTCGGGTATAAAACGACTATAGTTGCGGGAGTGCCTTATTTGACTAGGTCTCAGACTATTCAGAAAACTTCTTTCATGGATTCCCCTTTGGGAGAGTTCGATCCGTCTAGGCTACCCGCACATATTGCAATCATCATGGATGGTAATGGTCGATGGGCTAAGCTTAAGGGATTACCACGGGTTGAAGGCCATGCGCAAGGCATGCAAACTGTCAGAAACATTGTTGAAGAATGTTCCCGCATTGGCATACACCAACTCACCCTTTTTTGTTTCAGCAGTGAAAACTGGAAACGGCCTCAGCCTGAACTTGATTTCCTCATGCAACTTTTAGAATGCTATCTGATTCAAGAAAGGCCACTTCTTCTGGAAAAGAATATCCGTTTCAGCACCATCGGCAGAAAAGAAATGCTGCCTAATTCTGTCCAGCATGAAATCGATGAAACGATCAGAGTTTGCAGGGATAACACAGGAATGGGGTTATGCTTGGCGATCAATTACGGGGGCAGACAAGAAATCGTTGATGCTGTCCAAAAGATCGCATCACTTATCAAAGATGGTTCAATTTCCGTCAATAGCATTGATGAATCGGTTATCTCTTCTTCGTTAAACACCAGCGGTATGCCCGACCCAGACCTTCTGATTCGCACTGCGGGCGAAATGAGAGTCAGTAATTTTTTACTCTGGCAGATATCTTATGCTGAGATTTGGGTCACTGAAAAACCCTGGCCCGACTTCGATATTGCAACCTTGCACGCCTCCTTGAGTGATTATTCAAAACGGGAAAGGCGCTTCGGAGGCCTCAAAAGTTAATGCGATACCTAGCATTTTCTATTAAACTTGTTTCCCCTTTTTCTGGAATCAACATTCCATGAGAAAAAGAATCTTTGTTGGTATTTTACTTGTCGGGGCAATATCTAGTGCATTGGTGGCAGACCTCTTTCTTGCACCATGGTATCCTTTCTTATTGGTTATTTGTGTTAGCGGTGGATTTTTAGCTACTCAAGAACTTCTGGGCTTATTTAAAAGCTCAGACCTCACTCCCAGCAAAAATCTCCTTTCTCTCGCTGTTTGCACCACCCTTCTCTCTAACTGGATCCCTCACTTTGATCTTATACCCTCTGTATTTCACTCTTGGCAGATAACCGGGGGCACAGCCATTGCTTTTTACTTCGCGATTATCCTCCTTGAAATGTTTAAATTCCGCTCCCCAGGCGTTAGCACCAATAATCTCTCTCTCTCTGCTTTTATCATTGTTTATCTAGGCCTTTTACCTAGCTTCCTAATCCAACTCCGCTGGATAGGTTCTGAGATTAACCCGTACATTGGTCTATATTGCCTAGGCATTACCATCACTGTAACCAAGTGTTGCGATATTGGAGCTTACTTCACAGGAAAGCTTTTCGGCAGGCATCTGATGACCCCCTTGCTAAGCCCCAAGAAGACTTGGGAAGGGTTTGTTGGTGGTATTTTATTCTCTGCTGGGATCGCTTTTATATGGACTAAATTTTTCCCAAATACACCTCTTTGCTGTACCCTTGCATCTATTGCTTTTGGCGTTATCATTGGGTTAGGTGGTGTTTTTGCTGACCTCGTCGAAAGCCTTATTAAACGCGATCTCAGCACTAAAGATGCTTCCCAAGTAATTCCAGGCTTTGGCGGCATTCTTGACCTACTCGATTCTCTTTTATTAATCGGGCCGATTGCCTGGCTTTTTTTCCTTTATTAAATCAGGAACCCTGAATGATAGACTTAGCCATCCCTCTTGATAGCAGAGAAGAATCCGTTCTCCTTTCCGGCAATAGAGATCAATTCTTGAAAGAAATCAGACAGGCCTTGGATATGCAAGTCTTAGGTCGGGGCGATCAACTTCTTTTCAAAGGCACTCAGGAACAAATCGATCAGGCTTCAAGAATTATTTCTCGCATGCGCGAAAGCCTCAGGCATCAAGGCGCTCTTTCTTTGGAAGAAGTTCGAACAATCATCGAAGTGGTTCATTCCGGGGGCGACAGAATCAGCCCTGCACATAACTCCGAAAAGCTCCCCGATTCTGTAGGCAAATTTCTCCGCCCCAGAACCGATGGGCAAGCCATTTATGTCAAAGCCATGCTTGACAATGATCTAACGGTTTGCGTTGGTCCCGCAGGCACAGGCAAAACTTGGCTCGCAGTTGCAATGGCAGTAAGCAATTTGAGGCAGGGTTTGATCAAAAAAATTGTTCTGGTCAGGCCCGCAGTCGAAGCGGGTGAACGACTTGGATTTCTACCAGGCGATATTGCAGCCAAAGTCAATCCGTATCTGCGCCCACTTTTCGATGCACTTAATGACATGATGGACCCCGACCAAGTTAAACGATATCTCGAAAACGATATCATCGAAATCGCACCTCTTGCTTACATGCGCGGGCGAACTCTAAACCAAGCTGTCATTATCATGGATGAAGCCCAGAATACCACCGTTTCACAAATGAAAATGTTCCTTACTCGTATGGGTTATGGCTCAAAAGTTATCGTTACTGGGGATATAACCCAGGTCGATTTACCCCCACATACTAAAAGCGGATTAACTGATGCATTGAACCGTTTGAAAAATATTGATAGAATTAAGATAATACATTTGGGAGAAGCGGATATAGTTCGAAACCCTCTTGTTCAGAAAATTCTAAATGCCTATGAAGAGGATAAACCCCGCAAGCATGATGGCGAATAGTGTAGACCTATCACGAAACTATTTAATCAACCTGAAAGCATGATGCTACAAGAACCGACTCAAGATAACCAAGATTCCCAAATAATCAGAGGCAAGTCTTTGCCGCCTTTGCTTTTTGATTCATTCAACACCATTTCTCTTGATGATCTCGACAAAATGAAACTGCTTGGCCGGTTTGATTCAAAGTTTGTTTTCCACCGATCCAAGCTTGAATCTATTATTAGTCAAATGGCTTCCGACTATCAGGTCCTGAAAATCAAAAACCAGACTGTTTTTCATTACGAAAGCACCTACCTCGACACGGATGATTTCAAGCTTTACTTAATGCACCATAATGGCAAACCCGAAAGAATCAAAGTTCGCTGGCGCAAGTACACCGACATCCAGAAAATTTTCTTTGAAGTAAAGTGCAAGACCTCCAGAAAGAAAACAGAAAAAATTCGTACAGAAGAACCCGCTGTTCTATCTGAATTAAATCAAGCACAGAGTGAACTCATTGCATCACTAGGTTACCAAGATTATTGCCTAAAACCAAAAATCACCATTTCCTATGATCGCATCACCATGGTATCCAAGTCAGAGAACATCAAAGTTACACTTGACATGAATATTAGATTTGAAAATATGGTGGAAGCAAAAGAACTTCCGCACCTTGTTGTTGCAGAAGTGAAAAGCAGGCGCATAACACCAAAATGCCTATTTATTGAAGCCATTAAAAAACTTGGCATCAGGCAAGGCTCATTTAGTAAGTATGCAACAGGCACCGCAATCCTTGAATTGGTCAAACACAACGCGTTTAAACCCGAACTCTTATTGGTTACCAAAATAAATAATGAACGAACTGATCCTTGATAAACCCGAACTCGCCACTACTGTCTTCTTTGGGGGGTCGAGACTGGCAGAATTCGGATTCCGTTTCGCACTGAACGCACTTGTGATTTTCCTGCTCGTTAGAATCATTTATTACCCTAGACATAGAAACAAAGATTTTCTTTTTTCCTTCTTCCTTTTCAACATAATCAACTTCATAATCTGCTATCTTCTTAGCAGTGCAACCATCAAGATAGGCTTTGCATTCGGATTATTTGCGATTTTCTCCATTATCCGATATCGTTCAGTTTCTGTCCCTATTAGGGAAATGGCTTACCTTCTTACAAGTGTGACAATAGGGATATTAAACGCCCTCTCCAGTTTGGACACAGGGTTACCTGAACTGCTTATTTCGAATGGCGTATTGCTGCTTTTAACTTTTGTTTTAGATCGCAAGGTAACACTGCCTCACGAAAACAGCCAAATGGTCATTTACGAAAAAATCGAATTAATCAAACCTGAGAACCGGAACCAACTGATTGAAGATTTGAAACTAAGGACCGGACTTCCAATTCACCGAATCGAAATAGGCAGGATCGATTTGATGCGCGACAGCGCCAAGATTCGTATTTTTTATCTTTCTCAAGAAAGCCAGTCTTCCTCCTTCGATTCCGATGGAGATGATGACTAAGAAGTTTAGTAGGTTTTAAAACTTCAACATGAATAGAACCTTGCAAAGTTGAGCCGATTTCCTCTATCTCAACTTTGGATTATCCTTTTCAAAGCCTATTTAGTCTCTAAAGGTGGAACTTTTTTAGGCGCAAAGAACGAATAGATTACAGGAAGAATAAAAAGGGTTAAGGCGCTGCTACTTATTACGCCACCAATCACAACACTTGCAAGGGGCCTTTGAACCTCTGCACCAACCCCATCGCTAAAAGCCATTGGAATAAACCCAAATCCAGCAACTAATGCGGTCATAAGCACGGCTCGAAGGCGGGTAATACCTGCATTTTCAATAGCCAGCAAAAGGGCCATCCCTTCCGCCCTTAACTGCCTGATAAAAGTAACCAGCAACATTCCGTTAAGAACCCCAAGCCCAAAAAGGGCGATAAATCCAACTGCTGCGGATATGGAAAAAGGCATTTGCCTAAACCAAAGTGCAGCAACGCCTCCTATGCAAGCTAGGGGCACTGATGTAAAAACAATCAGGGTATCAGTCATATTTCTATAGGTGAGATAAAGAAGAAAGATAATCATCAAAAGTGAAATGGGAACGATTACTGCAAGTCTGGACTTAGCAGCAGCAAGTTGTTCGAATTGGCCGCCCCATTCTACCCTGTATCTGCTTGTGGGAAAACTCACCTTGGATTTGATTTGCTTCTGGGCTTCATTAACAAAGCTTCCGACATCACGATTTCGAACATTGCACTGAATGGTTATTCTACGCTGTCCCCACTCTCTCGATATTCTTGAAGGTCCGCGAATTTCTTGGATATCTGCGATTCCTGCGAGAGGGATTTTTTCACCACTCGCACTTGTCACGATTAAAGCGCCCACAGCTTCTGGTCTAGATCTAAGATTATCAGGGAACTTTGCAACCAAAGGAAATCGTTGTTCCCCTTCGAGGATTTCGCCCAAAGGCTGACTGCCCAACGTTTCGATATGTTGCAGCACATTTTTGGCAGCAAGACCATGAGTCGCAAGTTGTTCCTGCTTCAACTTAATCTGCAACACAGGCTGCCCGCTCACGGGCTCTACAAGTATATCTTCAGCACCTTGGATGTTTTTTAATATTTGTTCAACCTGTTCCGCCTTCTTTTTCAACACCTCGAAATCATCACCAAATATTTTGACAGCAACATCCGCACGCACGCCGGATATCATTTCATTCACCCGCTGTTCAATAGGCTGGGTAAACGAATATTCCTGGCCAATCAAGGGCCTCAATAATTCATCTACTAACCCTACTAGTTCTTCCTGTGTCTTGGCTTTGGTCCATTTTTCACGAGGATTGAGTGTAATAAAAAAATCGGTTTCTTCCGGGCCCATCGGGTCGGTTGCAACTTCGGGCGAACCCAGTCTGCTCCAAACCCTTTTCACTTCATCAGGGAAGGCTGCAAGAACCATTTTTTCCAACTTGGTGTTGTAACGCACTGCTTCTTGGATACTTGTGCCAACGGGCCTAAAAATATTGATTACAATCGCGCCCTCCGAAAGTTTCGGAATAAACTCTGATCCAAGCGATCTGGCCATCATTACTGCCACCAAACTGACACAGACCACCATCAGAATAGCAGCAATGCGGAATCTCAAAACCATCTTCAATAAGGGTTTATAGATCCAAACCGCAATTCGAACAACAATAGGTTCCGAATGGCTCATTTTCTTGGGCAAAAGTAGCGAGGCAAGTGCTGGAATAAGTGTGAGCGACAAAATCAAGGAGCCAACAAGCGCGAAAACAACCGTAAGGGCCATTGGCCTGAATAACTTTCCTTCAACGCCCTCGAGTGTCAAAATTGGAAGATAAACAATGATAATAATTAACTCACCAAAAAGGGTGGGCATTCGCACTTCCATTGCAGCTTCGTAAATAAGTTCGAGTCGGTTACGTTTTTCTGCGCCCTCCTCGCCCATCCTACTCATAAGATGCTCTACCAAAACCACAGAACTATCCACCACCATCCCAAAATCGATTGCACCCAAGCTTAATAAACTGCCTGCGATCCCAAACGCCATCATTCCATTGAATGCAAAAAACATAGAGAACGGGATTGCAGTTGCAACGACAATCCCCGCCCTCAAGTTCCCTAAAAAGATGAAAAGAATGGCTATCACAAGAAGGCCACCTTCAAACAAATTCCCTCTTACCGTACCGATCACTTTGTCCACCAACTCGGTGCGGTCATAGGCAATATCCATTTTGATATCTTTGGGAAGGCTGGCCTTAATTGTTTCATATTTATCCTTAAGCCTGTGGGTAACAGCATTGCTGCTTTCCCCGATCAGCATGAAGCCTAAGCCCATTACGCTTTCACCTTTTCCCATATAGCTAATAGCGCCCAATCTGCTGTCATTTCCAATCATTACGACAGCAACATCAGAAACCTGGATCGGGATGTCTTTCTTGATACCCACCACGATATTGCGAATTTCATCCAAGGTTGTAGTTCGAGCAATTCCCTGAATGATCAGGGTTTCCGTTCCCCGGTTGATGTTGCTTCCCCCAGCATTCATGTTGGTGGCTTTGATGGCATCAACCACTTGCTCAAAAGAAATGTCATAAGTAATCAGCCTATCAGGATCAATGCGTATCTGGTATTGTTTTTTTTCTCCACCCCAAGCGTTGATTTCTGCAACTCCGGGGACTTTCCGGAGGCTGGGCTTTACTACCCAATCAAAAAAAGTTCGCACATCTGTCAAGCTTGTTTCAGGCGAAGCGGGCTGCACCATGAAATGGAGAACTTCGCCCAAACCGGTGGCAACTGGGCCTAAGGTTGGTTTTATCACCCCTACCGGTAACACTGCATTATTAATGCGTTCGGTAACTTGCTGACGGGCAAAATAGATGTTTGTACCGTCCTCAAAGGTTACGGTCACCTGGGATAATCCAAATTTCGATAATGATCTGAGTTGATGAAGTTTGGGCATGCCATTGATTTCCTGCTCAATGGGAAAAGTCACCTGCCTTTCAACTTCTTCAGCAGCAAGGCCTATTGCATAGGTGTTGATTTGGACTTGTACGGGTGTGGTATCGGGAAAAGCATCGATAGTCAGCGAGGGCAGCATCCAGAGCGAAAAAGCTGCAAACACCAGCATTCCCAAAACAACGAAAATTCGGTACTTAAGCGAAAATTTAAGAATTCCATCAATCATTTTTTTGCGCCTAAATTATTAAATTACTGCACTTCTAGTTTCGAGAGAAGCTCTGCGCGCAACATGTTCGAACCAGTAAAGACAACCTTTTCGCCCGCTAAAAGTCCTTTGGTGATTTGCATTTTATCACCATTCCGAATCCCAAGCTCCACCGCTTTTGCCTGAAACGAAAGATCATTCAGTTGGACAAAAACAAAAGGTTTGTTACTCATGTATTGAATACAGGAATCTGGGACAATTATTGCTTTCACTTGTTTCCCTACTTGAATATCACCTTTCCCGAAAGTATTTGGGCGCACCTTCCCATCAGGGTTGGCAAAAGAAGCACGCACCTTAACCGTGTGGGTTTTATCATCAAGCTCGGGTGAGACCCAGTCAATTTTCCCAGTGATGATCTGGTCTTCAACAAGTTCAGCCTTGAATCGAAAATCTTGACCAACCTTCACCAACTGAACTGCGTCCAAAGGAAGATTAAAAATCAGGACAAGTTTGGAAGCATCTGCCAGAATGCACTGGGCATCTGTTGGGCCAACATGTTCACCTATGCCTTTAATCACTGTAATAATTTGGCCATCAAATGGGGCTTTTAGGGGAAGCAGATTTGCAGAGAGCGAACCTTTGTACTCCTTGATAACGGATTCAGGGATACCGATTTCGCAAATCTTTTTAAAGATATCTGCATCAGAAAGGTTTTTATAGTCCACCGTTTCAATCGTAAATCCAAAATTGGTGAGTGTCTGTAAATCAGCAAGCAGCTTGATTTCGATTTCCCTGAACACCATTTCCAATTCTCGAATCTGCCTTTCCGGGATGACTGCCGCTGCTAACTGGCCACGTTCCATCGATTTTTTCCGGTTATCCTTCAACACAAGCGATTGCATAAAATCTGTTTTGGCTTTGCCTACATCGTGAGAATCAATTATGGCTATTATTTCGCCTTTCAAAACTTTATCTCCCTGTTTTTTCAAAATCCGAGAAACCACACCGGGAGCTTTGGAACTGATGCTTCCCTTTCTGAGCGAATCAAATTCAATATATCCTGTCCCAGAAATGGTTTGAATAAGCGCTTGAGATTCAATCGTAAGAAAGTCCAACTCGGAAAGATCTAATACTTCTTTGCTTGGCGCAGTAAGAGTTGCTTTTTCGTAAGGGTTTGTCTTATCTGATCCACCCTCCACCTTCCAAAGAGAAGCATCAACTTCTTTTGATTCTTCCTGACTTTTTGCTTCTGATTCCGCACTGCCCGGAAATTTAAATGTCCATTCTGTCGTTGCGCCCCAATATCCAATACCCAACAACCCAGCAGTTACCAACAAGGTGGGAATCGATTCAGCAAGAAAATATATTACTTCCAGTATTTTGTTTTTTTTGACTACTATGCCAGGTTCCATGATTTACATCCGTTTGGAGATCGCTTTAATTTCCTCTTCAAGTTAAGATGATACCTCTTTATCACATAATAATAAACATGGGCTTGCTATTTAAATGGAGGGATTTCAAGGAATGCTTATCCCGGAACTTATCAGAAAAAAGAGAGAAGGGTTTTCTCTTTCGGAATCTGAACTTAAATGCTTTGTAACCGGGGCGGCTAAGGGTACATGGCCCGAATACCAGCTATCAGCAATGTTAATGGCTATTTTTTTTGAAGGAATGACCACCCGCGAAACCTCGAATCTTACCCAACTCATGGCTTCATCCGGAAAAATTCTTTCCTGGGCCGATCTCCCCGGCCCCGTGATCGACAAGCACAGCACTGGGGGCGTGGGCGACAAAACCTCGATCATTCTTGGGCCACTTGCTGCGGCTTGTGGCGTTTATGTTCCCATGATTTCGGGGCGCGGACTTGGCCACACCGGGGGTACGCTTGACAAACTCGAATCGATCCCGGGGTTTAATGTTCGTCTGGATCTTAACTCCTTCGATAAAATATTGCGCACTCTAGGGATCGCAATGATTGGTCAGACAAGCGAAATCGCGCCAGCAGACCGCATTCTTTATTCTCTTCGTGATGTAACTGCAACGGTTGAATCCATCCCCCTGATTACCGCATCCATCCTTAGCAAAAAAATTGCAGAAGGCATTCAAGGGCTTATCATGGATGTTAAAACAGGCATGGGAGCCTTCATGCCTGAACTCGATAAGGCAAGAAAATTAGCTAAGTCAATTGTTAACACCGCTCGCAAGTCTGGCATCCAATGCCAGGCGATTATCACTAATATGGATTCTCCTCTGGGTTACAAAATTGGAAATGCACTAGAAATACAGGAGTGCATTGAAATTCTAAAAGGGAACGGCCCTCAAGACACCATGGAGCTTTCAATTTATCTTGCTGCGAGGATGGTGCAAATGGGAGGTATCCGGCCTGACATTCATCAGGCAACTGAATTAGTGCGAAATAAACTTGCATCAGGCGAAGGGCTTGCAAAATTTGCAGCCCTTATCGAAGCCCAGGGAGGCGATCCTAGAGTCATCAATAATCCAAATCTGCTTGATATCTCTGCTGGGGTTCATGAGATTAAAGCTTGCGAATCTGGTTGGCTTAATGCCATCGATGCCTGCAAACTTGGGTGGGCTGCATGCCATCTTGGTGCTGGGCGCGACAAAGCTGAAGCTTCGGTAGACGCAGGTGTTGGAATTATTTTACATCGTAAGCCTTCCTGTAAAGTGCATAAAGGTGATATCATCATGGAAATCAGGCACAGGAATGGCAAAGGATTGGAAAAAGCAGCAGACCTATGCCTCCATGCCTTGGTGATTGATGAGCAACCACAAAAAGAAAATGGGTTGATACTTGAAGAAATCCTTTAGTGCATGTTATTAATAAATTAACATGATTCAGAGAAACCCATGAAACCACCCGAAGACTTACTATCAGCAGCGATATATGCCAGACAAAAGGCCTATGCTCCTTATTCTGGGTTCAAGGTTGGTGCGGCTTTGCGAGGTTCTGTTGGTGAAATATTTTCCGGATGCAATGTTGAAAATGCAAGCTACGGGCTTACGCTTTGCGCAGAGCGAACAACGGTTTGTACTGCAGTTGCTGCTGGGGTTCAAACTTTCACGCAAATGGTGATTGTTGCAGATTCTGAAACGCCCTGCCCACCATGTGGTGCTTGCAGGCAATTCCTTTTCGAGTTCGCACCAAACCTTGAACTCTGGGTTGCGAACCTTTCAGGCGAAACGAAATTTTATCGGTTGTGCGATTTGCTACCCGAGGCATTCGGACCATCATTTATCCAACTACCAAAACCTAAAGCATCGGAGTTATTCTGATGCTTTCAGATACTTCCCAACTTCGCTACCACTTCGATTTCCACTCAGAAAATTTGGACAATAATCGCACTATCGCTGTTTGGTTGCCTCCGGGTTACAACCCTGATTCAACTTATCCGGTGCTTTATCTGCACGATGGCCAAAACATGTTTGACAAGCGTTATGCAGCTTATGGTGCGATTTGGGAAGCCGATAAAACAGCAGAGCGACTGATCCGGCAGGGCTTTCTTAGGCCATTAATCTTAGTGGGTGTTGATAACAATCTTCAACGCGAAGAGGAATACACTTTGCAACGGGATGCGAGAGAGAAGCGTGGGGGGAATGCCAGAAATTATGGAAAGTTCCTGACCGAAGAACTCAAGCCTTTCATTGATTCCCATTATCAAACCAAAGCGGGCCCCGAAAATTGTGGCATTGCGGGTTCATCCCTTGGCGGGCTTGTCTCTCTCACCTTGGCACTCGATTATCCCGAAGTTTTTGGCTTGTGTGGCGCAATCTCCGCTTCACTCTGGTGGGCCAACCAAAAATCCCTTTATGATGTTTTAGCTCAGGCTTCCCGATTATCGAACTCCAGAATCTGGTTCGACATGGGCACCGAAGAGGGCAAATATCCTGGATGCGTTAACCCACCTTTCACTCTCACCCGATTACTTGCAAGCAGGCTTGAACAAATCGGATTGCTTCCTGGATGGAACTATTACTATCAAGAAATCGTTGGTGGACAACATCACGAAAACGATTGGCGTGATCGTTTCGATCGAATCCTCTTATTCCTTTTCGGAAAACCAGAGTCTTCATCAAAAAGCATCTCTTAATATTTTCTCAAGATCTTCGACCGAAGTAGTCCTCGGGTTCACTCTTAAAATCCTTTGTATCGAATGCGATTTGACAGCGAATTCGTGCAACTGATTTTCCTTCACCCCGATCAGACTCAGCTTCCCGGGGATGCCTATTTCACTACGCAACTTCTCCACCGCTTCTACAGCTTTATTTGCTGCAGCATCTTCATCTAGGCCCTGTGTGCTTGCACCAAGCCAGTTTGCAATCAATGCAAATTCTTTCTTTCTTTCAGGCAGATTGAACTTCATCACATAAGGAAGCAGCAAGCCATTGCCTTCGCCATGCGAACAATGCACCGCACCGCCAATGGGATATTCCAATGCATGAACGGCAGCAACGCCCACATTCGAAAAGGCCAAACCGCCAAGAGTTGCAGCCAAAGCCATCCCTTCTCTAGCTTCGAGATCATTACCATCAAGGACAGCACGCTTAAGAAATTGACCACAAAGCTTGATGGCTTTTTCAGCAACCATATCGCCAAAGAAATGCCTGCCCTGATAGACCGAACGCTGGCCCTTGGGAAGCGGGAACACCTCGTTATCCACTGCAGTAAAGGCTTCAATGGCATGAGTAAGGGCATCGATGCCGCTATCTGCGGTAACTTTTTTCGGGCATGAAACAGACATTTGTGGATCAACAATTGCAATGCGAGGGCGAAGGTAATTGCTAAGCGATCCTAGTTTTAGCTGGGTGGAAGGGTCGGTAAAAACATCTGCACCAGAAACTTCAGATCCTGTACCCGCAGTAGTGGGAACGCAAATTAAAGGAAGTATTGGCCCAGGCAAACGATCATCACCAACATAATCCAGAGGGCTGCCCCCGTGTGCCAGAACCTTTGCAACAATCTTTGCCATATCCATATTGCTGCCACCGCCAACACCAAAAACACCATCAGGGCCAAAAGTTCTGGCAGCTTCGATGGCTTTTAAAACTGCGGGAAGCGTGGGTTCGGGTTCACCGCCATCGAATACCTCGACAACGATGCCTGCATTTTTCAGCGGGTCGATCACCTTCTGAGCAATTCCAAAGTTAAGCAAGGTTTTATCTGTTAGAAGAAAAACACGCTTTAAACCCATGCGTGATGATAGCTCGCCTGCCTCATTTACTGCACCCCAGCCAAACACCAATTCTCCCGCTCCATGAAATCTCCATACAGTTCTCATATTTTCTCCTTTAAAGGCAGGGGTAAAAATGTCATTGTGTTGCTATATTATCTTCAACCCAAGAAGAAAATCATAAAGATCGGACAAATTATCATGAACAATCCAATTCGCATAGGCATCGTCACAGTGTCTGATCGGGCAAGCATAGGAGTTTATCAAGACCTAGGCGGCCCCGCTATCAATAACCTTTTGAACGAAATACTATCATGCAACTTTGAAACCGTCGCAAAAATAATCCCAGACGAACAACCATTAATCGAATCGACCCTCAAAGAATTATGTGATGTCGAAAAATGCTGTCTGGTAGTTACAACAGGTGGGACTGGGCCCGCAAAAAGAGATGTAACCCCCGAATCGACAGAAGCAGTTTGCGACAAGATCCTCGATGGGTTTGGCGAACAAATGCGAGCTATCTCGCTTAAAATTGTTCCCACCGCAATTCTTTCTAGGCAAATCGCAGGCATCCGGGGTAGCAGTCTGATCATCAATCTACCCGGAAAACCCTCTGCGATCCGAGATTGCTTGCTAGCGGTTTTTCCTGCAATCCCCTACTGCATTGATTTGATTGATGGGCCTTTTCTTACCACCCACGAAAGCATCGTGGTGGCTTTCCGACCCAAAAAAAAATAGGCCCTCCAATGCACCTCGATCTGAATTGCGATCTCGGCGAAGGCATTGGTAACGACTTCGAGTTATTACCTTTGGTTTCTTCCATCAACATAGCCTGTTGCAGGCATGCGGGCTCACCCGGTCAGGTTTTGGAATTGCTACAACATGCCAAGAACCACAAACTCAACGTAGGGGTTCACCCGGGGTTCAACGACCCGGAAAATTTCGGCCGCTTGGATTCCAACCTTTCTGAACATCAAATATTTGCAGAGTGCCTTTTCCAAGTCGGGGCATTAATCGCACTTGCTGATTTCGCCCTTATCAAGCTTTCGCACCTAAAGCCTCATGGCGCACTTTATCACCAGGCATCTAAAAGTAAAACGCTTGCAGACAAAATCATATCTATCGCAGAACGCTTTCAACTCGCAATACTTGGGCCGCCTGATTCCGAACTCCAGTATGCATCCAAGGGCAAAGTACCTTTTATCTCGGAAGGATTTGCAGACCGACAATATCAGGCTAATGGCACGCTTGTACCACGCAATCTGCCCAACGCTTTTATTCACGACCCTATCACAGCAGCTTTACAAGCCCAAAAGCTTGGTCAGACTATGGGCATTCAAACGCTTTGCATTCATGGCGACCAACCCGATGCTTTTCATTTCGTACAAAAGTTACGATGCCAACTTGAAAAGCTTGGAATCGAAATCAGGGCATTCTCATGACAATCTCTGTTATTGAATCTGGATTACACACCCTTGTAGTTGATCAGGGAAGATTTGGATCCAGGCATCAGGGGATTCCTTGGGGCGGAACTGCTGATTATCAGTCGTACAACCTTTGCAATTCTATTCTAGGAAACGAAGACAACACGCCTGCTCTGGAATTCAGCCTGGTCGGACCAACTTTAAAAGCAAATAGTGATATGGCCCTTTCCTATATTGGCCCGCCCTGCCAACTCGAGATTGATGGCTACAACTTAAACAACTTAAACAACCTAAACACTTTTCCCCTCAAGGCAGGCGAAACGCTCAAGACAGGAAGTTGCACCACCGGGGTTCGTGGCTACCTCGGCGTCAAAGGGGGTATCCATGTTGCGAATATCCTTGGAAGCAATTCCTCATTAGAAACCATCAAAGCTAAAACCAAACTTCTTTGTAAGGAAGGTTGGTGCATGCGATCGCGACTTCCCGAAGAATGGCGTTGGCAAGCACCCAAAGGCCTGATCAGAGTTACACACGGTGCGGAATTTTCTTCCTTAAAAGCATCTGCTTTATTCGACAAAGAATTTCTCGTAGATCAATCCAGCAATCGCATGGGATTACGACTTTCGGGCCCGCCTTTCCCATCTCTTAAGCACGAAATGCTTTCCGAACCAGTTTGCCCGGGTACTGTCCAAGTTGCTCGCGATGGCCAATTATTGGTGCTAGGGGTGGATGGCCAGACTATTGGCGGATACCCAAGAATTGCGCAGGTAATCAGGGCAGATCTAGATATCCTTGGGCAACTCAGGCCCGGGTCTAAAATCTCTTTCACCCTAGTAACCGAGGCTGATGCGGAAAAGTTCTGGCATGATAAAGTAAAGATTATTTCCACTATTTCGCTACAACTTCGCACCGCAAGCGGACTTTTTTTGTAGGATATCGTTCATAAGATTCCCGCCCGTTTTTTAAGAAAGGTTCTAACAATGGCTAAAGTTCTTATCGCCCCTTCTCCTCTTGATGGCATTGAAGTTGATTTCGTCAAAGTTCTTAAAGATGCTGGCCATGAACTCGTTTACCCAAAAAAAGGCGAGCAACTTTCTGAAAGCGAGTTGATCCATTGGCTTAATGGTGTAACCGCTGTTCTTGCTGGCTCTGAACCTTACAACGAAAAAGTAATCTCAGCTCACCCGCAACTAAGGGTCATCGCCCGGGTCGGTGTGGGATATGATGCGGTAAATTTAAAATCCGCTACCGCCAATAACACCGTGGTCACCATTGCGCCAGGCACTAATCAGGGTTCGGTTGCAGAACATGCGTTCTGCCTGATGCTGGGCCTTGCTAAAAAACTAGTTGTGCAACACAAAGCAATCGAACAAGGTAAATTCCCACGCGGAACAAATGTTCCCCTTCGTGGAAAAACTTTGGGTCTGGCCGGGCTTGGCCGTACGGGTAAAGCTATGGCAACTAGGGGACTGGCATTCGAAATGAAAGTTGTGGCATACGAACCATACCCCGATCTTGAGTTTTGCAAGAAGCATGATATTAAACTTCTGAGTTGGGAAGATCTTTTAAAGCAATCTGATTTCCTATCACTGCATCTGCCCTACAGCAAGGAATCGCACCACATCATCAATAAAAACACTTTGGGAATGATGAAGCCTTCAGCATTCCTGGTTAATACTTCGCGAGGCGGGGTTATTAAAACAGATGATCTCCATGAAGCCTTGAAGGCAAAAAAAATCGCAGGTGCAGGCCTTGATGTTTTTGAGGAAGAACCACCAGGCAAGCTTGCAATCTTCGAAATGGAAAATTTGGTACTCACGGCACACATGGCCGGGGTGGATGTTCAATCGCGAGACGACATGGCTCTTTCCGCTGCCCATGCAGTGGTAGATATTCTTAATGGCAAATGGCCTGCAGAAAAAGTAGTCAACCCAGATGTAAAGAAATAATTGCTCCGGCAATTATTCAATCAACTACTTGCTTTTGTCTGACACAAAGATGCAACCATCACAACAAAACACGGTGCTGGTTGCATTCTTCGTTTACGCATACTTATTAAGCTGAACTTTGATTAAGATTTTCTGATTTGAAATTTAACGGGGCCCCAGGAACTCTGGCCACAAAAATCCACCAATTCTTTTGAGCCTGACTTCGCTGTTTCTTCTTTGCCCTCGAAAGGCTCAAACACCCTTCCCGTTCGCATATTCATATCAAATATATATTTTCTCACCGCTTCAAGATCTTTCGAAACGATGGCAGGCAAGATTCCCAACAAGGCATTTCTGGAATTCGCAGAAAGCAATTCGTTATCCTTGGGGGCGTTCATAATTTCTTTAAATGCATTCACTTCCTCTACGCCATGAACGCCGGGCTTTTCGCTATCGTAGTGTAAATCAATCTGCCAATCGCTAGGCCAAGGAAGATTAGAGATCAGAGGGGATATTTTGTCTTCCTTGGTTTTACCCCCCTCAACAATCAATCCGCCATGATCAAAACCATAAAGGCCAATCGCAGACCGGTTGCCTCTACCAAAAATTGGGCCGAGTTCTTTTGTGGGCATATCAAAACCATTGGCAAGCAGCAGAGATTTCCCCAAAGCCAGAGCAAGCTGGGTTCCCGTACCCAAACCCACATGATGAGGAGCTGATTTTTCGACAATAACCTTGCAAGGTTTAAGCGGGATATTGTTCTTTTCGCAATAGGCTTGCAATTTCAGTGCGCATTCTTCAACCCTTTGCACATGCCCACCTTGATAGCTCCAAGAGTTTGATACTTCTGCAAGAACGGAAATCCCTGGGTTAGGAATCATCAACCCAATACCACCAAACCTGCGTACAGGAAGGGTGGGGTTGCCATTAAGGTCGTCCCAAAAAGGGATATTATTTGGAGTGAGGTTTAGGAAACCAAAGTGCAATCTACTGCCCGTAGTGACACGAACGATTCCCTGAGAAATACGCTGAAAATCGGAAGCACCGCAATAGCGCGGAAAAATCGCAGGCGCAAGGGGGTCAAATAGGTGGATAGGCATACTAAGATTCCGGGCCTGACTTATTGGCTTGGTTTCGCACAAACTGTTCGAGGAGTGAAAAAGCAGCGGCTTCTTTTTCTGAGCCCGTCTTTTGTACTAATGTGGATAAATTTGTAAATTCTTTTTCGATTTGCTCGAGGGATAAAAATGCGGTTCGTGAGGCGAGAATCGCGGCTTCCAAAACAGCAAACATGGCACGGTTAAAACCAAAAAAATCTCTCTGCCTATGAACTTTCACCACTTCGCACTCTAACCTGACCCGATCCTCGGATGTATCGGCATTAACCACCTTGAATTCGTAGGCCCTGCAACTTTCGTTTAGGATGAAGCCTTTAACCATACTTGCAGGCATGTTTGGGGGTGAATCCATCAAGCCAATAGCGCCCCGGGCAATCAGTGTGACATCATCGGTCACATGAAAAACCCCTTCGGGATGCTTGAGTAAATTTTGGCAAGTTTGGGAGGTGGAATACGGGCGTAAAAGCAAATGCGACATCGAAGAATCAACCCGGGGGCCCATTGGAGCCACATGGATTCTTCCTTCTTTTCCGATCGTGGTAACTAGACCTTCTAAAATCATTTCTAGAAACCTTAAATTAAAGGTGCACCTTGGATTTATAGCCCATTGTTTTTATAGTGACTTTGGGCATATAAAGCTTCCAACTGCGGAATACCTAATGGTCGAAAACGCTCCTTACCTGCGACATACACACGATAATCTCACTATTGAGGGCTATTCTAGGGCTGCAGTTCAGTCTTATTGGCGGGTTCCGGAATTAAAAATGGGCTTCGATCTGGGAGCCCAACCTTGGGATTTCATGGGCACACCTAACTGGTGCATTAGCCATACCCATCTCGATCATGTTGCAAGCCTGCCTATTTATGTCGCCCGCAGGCGCATGATGAAAATGGAACCACCCAATATTTATGTCCCCGCTTATGCGGTAGAAGATTTACGCAAACTTTTGCTGGTTTTTCAACGGCTTGATCGCGGCCGCATGAATTGCAATCTCGTTGGATTGGAAGCGGGCCAGGAATTTGAATTAAGCAGAGATCACGTAGTTACCACTTTTGCAACCACCCACACGATTCCATCGCTGGGATTTATGGTTTGGCAAAGGCGCAACAAGCTAAAAGAAGAATTTCAGGGTTTTTCAGGGGATAAGATTCGTGATTTAAGACTATCGGGCACCCCGGTCACCACCGAAATTCGTACTCCTTTGCTAGCCTACACAGGCGATACCAGCCCCGCAGGATTAGATAATTACCCCCCTGTTTATGAGGCCAAGATTCTCATTACGGAAATGAGTTTCATTCGGTCCAAACATCGCAGAGAAAAAATCCACAAATTCGGACACATGCATCTCGATGATTTTGTCGAACGAGCAACAATGTTTAAAAACGAATTGATTGTGGTTGGGCACCAAAGCACTCGATACCTCCGGAGTGAGATTTTAAGGGTGTCAGAGCGAAAAATACCCCCAGAGCTATTTAGTAAAATGAAAATATGGGTGTAAAAAGGCAAGCAACCATCTCCCGCCAATCATCCCAGACCCCCCAAGATCCATATTCAGTTCAAGGCTAGGGTTGACCTTAGCCCCGTCCTAGGATATTGCTGCCCCCCAAAGGAAACTTTAGGCACAGGAATGTTCATGGCTATGCTGTTTCGAATGATTTTGATCGTTAGTTATTTGCAAATTGCAAGTGGCTGCACAAATTTTGGCCAAGCCAAGATGCAGCGAGTGCAAATGCCTGTTGCAAATGACAATCGTTCCGTTTCGCTGGATGACGAAAACAAGGACCCGACCAAAGTTCTTGCAATATCAGAGCTTGTAACAAAAAAAACAGCAGCAGCAAAAATTAAGGACTCCGATTCGCCCAAAGAGCAGAAATCTTTAAAAGTACACGATCTACCCCCCGCCTTAAAGCTTCTTTCACTTAAATCAGAAAAGGACGCTAAGGATAAATTGGCTGCAAGCAAGGCCCAACCTTTAAGCATTCCGCCACCACCCGAGCCAGAGCCTGAAAAAGAACTCGCCAAGAAAGAAAAGACTGAAGACAAACCAATTGCGAGCAAAGAAATCGAACCTTTTCTATTAATCTCTGAAAAGCCTATTTTCGAAAAGCCAACAGAGGCTAAAGGGCCGACTTTAGAAGCTAAAAAGCCTAATTTAGATGTGGCAAAGGCTCCAGTTGAAGAAAAAGAACAGCCCGAACCCAAACTCATCCCAGAAGTTTTAACTTTGAGCCCAGCGGTTTTGGCCTTCAAGCAAATTCTGGAAAACAAGCCTGAAGACGCAAGCAAAACCTTAAAGAATGGCCCTGCACCCAATCCAGAAATGGTCGAATTCCTTTTAACTGCAGCAGGATTGATTTTAAAAAATGATGTTTTGAATTCAAAAGAAGCATCGGAAGCCTTGGATATGGTTGGTAAGGCACAAGAAAAACTGCGGAAGCAGGCTGCTCTAAACTTAGAAAACCTACAGTTCTGCAAGGATATTCATGGGTTTGGCTCTTTCGATCCTTTGACTTCCAGCCCTGGTTTCCAGCAAGGCAAAGGCACGCAACCTGGCGAAAAAATCATGGTTTATGTCGAAGTCGAAAATGTGCACTGCAGCAAGGATAACGGAGTTTACGAATCCATGCTTTCAAGTAATCTCGAAATCCATGACAGCAACGGGAAGATACTTAACATGGCTTTCCCGCCACGAATTGACCGCAGCAGGGCGCAAAGATCGGATTACCACCTCACCTTTCAGTTTAGGGTGCCCCCTAAATTACAGCCAGGTTTATACACCTTATGGGTGAGCGTAGAAGAAACTGCAATTTCTGGCCAAGTCCCACGCTCTTGCAAAAAATCCATCGACTTCAAGGTTATTCCTAGCACTCCTCAACCGGAATAACGCCCTTAAAGCTTGATTCGAAAAGACCTTTTACGCATTTCGTAATAGTTTCCTTAAAAATCCTCGGCTTTGCTGTTCACAACCTAAACCAATAGCAACGACCTCACCGGCTCAAGCGTAAACATGGCGAATATGAAACAATTGGTAAATACAAATAGTTTAGGCAACTGTTTCACAGCCATCAGGTTTGTCTTTATCGGCAGACCTGTTCTATTTCTCCAAATCGGCCCATCTCGGCCTACCTGACCTAACCGGATTATTCATCACTTTTCGGTTCCATATAAGCATTTTTTTCAAAGTTTGGCTTAAGTCTTTCGTTGACTCAACCGGAGATACACCGTAGACTTTGCGCAACGGAATGCATTACATCCTTAACGCTTGCCTTGGTTTTATTTCAAAACATGGGGCGTTTGGAAAAAATAGAAAGCTTTGGAGTGCTTATGGCTCCCCTTAATTTATCTTTGATCACTCAACAACCTACCGAGGGGTTTTACGACTCCAAGGTATTGTCCCCAGCGGCACTTCCGCTTCGGACATTTTTACCTGTTCATTATGAACCTAATTACGCCTACCCTTTGATTGTTTATTTACATGCGCACGGTTGCAATGAAGAGCAAGTTTTACGCTACGCACCACACATGAGCAGACGCAACTATATTTCGATTTCTCTGCGTGGAATGCATTCCACTATGTTTAAGAAAAACCTTAAGCACAAAAATGCTTACACCTGGGGCCCTGACGGTTCCTGCGATGCAATGGTTGAAGATTACATTTTTAATGCCATCGAAAAAACCCAAGACTCCTACAACATTAACTTAAACAGGGTTTTCCTTGCTGGTTTTTGTGAAGGCGCAACTTTGGCTTATCGAATGGCTTTCCAGTACCCTGAAAAGTTTGCTGGTATTTTAGCTCTTAACGGTCATCTGCCCCGTCATCAAGCGCCATTATGGCGAGTTCAAGCCTTGAAGAATTTACCCGTGTTCATGGGTCATGGTATTGCCAACTCGGTTGTTACTTCACGATCCGCCGAAAAAGACCGTGACAGCATGATTCTTGCAGGGATGAATCCATTTTGGCGAACTTATGGTACGAACCATCGCATTCACGCTGAAATGCTCAAGGATGCAAATAATTGGATCATGGAAAAGATTCAAAACGATAATAAAGCAGGCAGAAGTTCCTTCTCTGCATAAGCCGGTTTTTAAAGAATAAAGCGGGCAAGGTCTTCTCTTTGCAACACATCTTTCAGCCTATTTTTCACATAGGCTGAATCTATTTTCTGGGTCTTTTCTTCAAGATCCAATCCATGGAAACTAATTTCCTCGACCACTCTTTCCATCACCGTGTGCAATCTTCTTGCGCCAATATTCTGCGTTGTTGAATTTACTTCAAAGGCAATGTCTGCAAGGGCCTCTAAGCCATCCTTTGTAAATTCTAAAGTGATTCCCTCTGTTTTAAGCAGTTCAGAATACTGGGTGGCAAGCGAGTTCTGGGGCTCGGTAAGAATCCGATAAAAATCTTCCTTACATAAATCAGTCAACTCCACCCGAATAGGGAAACGCCCCTGAAGCTCTGGCATCAAATCTGAAGGTTTGGATACATGAAACGCACCAGCCGCAATAAAGAGAATATGATCGGTTTTTACAGGGCCATAACGGGTATTTACTGTGGTTCCTTCTACCACGGGAAGCAAATCTCTTTGCACACCCTGACGAGAAACATCAGGCCCCTGCGATTGCCCACTAGTACAAACCTTGTCGATTTCATCTAAAAATATGATCCCTTGGTTCTCTACCAGTTCGACAGCTTTTTCATTTACTGCCTGCCTATCGATCAAGGCCTCGGTTTCCTGTTCGAGAATAATTTTCCGGGCATCGCAGATTTTAACCTGCCTAGTCTGAGAGTTCTTGGGCAGCATTTTTTCAAATATACTTTGAAAATCAGCATCCATGTTCTCCATTCCCATGTTGGAAAACACCTGCACCGGCACTACCTTTTGCTCAATGGATAATTCCACCATGCGCTCTTCCAACTCCCCTGCATTAAGCCTTTCTTTCAGGATTTCCCGGGCATGATTGCTTTTCGCATTTGCATCTTCATCTTCGGGTTGCCAATGCGAGGTGCCTGGCAAAAGCAAATCCAGTAATCGTTCTTCAAGCCTTTCTGCAGCCTTGGTTTCCACCGATTTCCGTTGTTCCTTACGGATCATGCCTGCAGCAACTTCGGCAAGGTCGCGGATCATGCTTTCGACATCTCTGCCATGGTATCCCACCTCGGTGTATTTTGTGGCTTCAACTTTAAAGAACGGAGCGCCTACCAATTGGGCCAACCTTCGTGCGATCTCAGTTTTACCCACACCTGTAGGCCCGATCATGATAATATTTTTAGGAGTAACATCTTTACGCATTTCAGGCGCCAGTTGCTGCCTGCGCCAGCGGTTGCGAATTGCAACAGCCACCGCTCTCTTGGCAACGCCCTGCCCCACGATATATTTATCCAACTCGGAAACGATTTGCTTAGGGGTCCAGTCAGACAATTTTGCACTCTCCATGAATTTACGAAGCAAAGGTTTGCTATTGTTTAGAGGGTTTCGACCAGAATATTACGATTCGTGAAAATACACATATCTCCTGCAATTTCTAGTGATTTTTGCACTATTGCAGTGGCATCCAGATTGCTGTTGGCAATAAGAGCCCGAGCCGCGGCTGTTGCATACGGCCCGCCCGAGCCCGTTGCAGCTATGCCATCGCTTGGTTGGATAACATCGCCACTGCCGCTGATTAACAGCACATTTTCTTGATCTGCAGCAATTAACATGGCTTCTAAACGTCTTAACATTCGATCGGTACGCCATTCCCGGGCCAATTCGATGGCAGCACGGGGAACTAAGCCTTGATAATCCTTTAACTTGGATTCAAACCGTTCGATAAGGGCAAACGCATCTGCAGCAGCGCCAGCAAAGCCTGCAAGGACTTTACCCTGAAACAACCTGCGGATTTTCTGGGCATCATGCTTCATTACAATATTACCCAGCGTTACTTGACCATCCCCCCCAAGGGCCACTTTCCCTTGGTGCCTGACTGCCAAAATGGTAGTAGCATGAATTTTTTCCAGCATATTTGCTCCCTTAGGGGGTTTTTACTTGGCTTTCATTGAAACATCTTAGAAAATCATCGTAATATTCGTATCACAAATCCGAATACCTTTATAATGATATTTAGTAGGCAACACTCATTCTTTGAAAGGGGAGCCCATGATAGGCATCATGAAAAATTTAAGTATATTCGGTGCGATAGCACTATGCTTGGTAATCAATAGCGAATTAAAAGCGGAATACCGCGAGATCAAAGATCCCGCAGGCTTCTTTTCTGAAAACGCAAAGTCCGAAGCCAACCGCAGGATTTTAGATATCGAAAAACGATTTAAGCATGATCTTGTAATCGAGACTTTCAGCAGCATCCCTGATGATGTTAAAAAAGGGGTTGATCTTAAAGATAGGCCTGCTGCCAATCGCATGTACGATCAATGGGCACGGAAGCAAGCTTCCAGCCTTAGGGTTAATGGGGTTTACATCCTGCTTTCCAAAGACCCAGCACATCTTCAAATCGAAGTTGGCAATGAAACCCAAAAGAAAATATTCTCCCTGCTTGACCGAGATAACCTGACTAGCCTCATGATTTCAAAACTTAAAGAAAAGCAAAATGATAAGGCTCTCATCGAAGCAGTTAACTTTGTTTACACCACCATGGAATCGCATCCCGATAACCGTAGGCCAGGCGTGGCTCCTGCCGTTAACAACCAAAACAAACCAGTTGCTGCGGCTCCTCGAACTACAGAAAATAACCCGATTCAAAACAATGCTGAAGGCTCACCTATCGGTGGCTGGATTTGCATGGGCCTTTTAGTTCTTGGCGGGGCTTGGCTGGTCATCGCAATATTTAGAGCTCTGTTTGGCGGTGGCGGTGCAATGGCAGGGGGCGGCGGTTATGGCGGGGGCGGTATGGCCCCAGGCTATGGCGGCGGCGGTGGTGGTGGCTTTTTTAGTTCCCTCTTGGGTGGTATGTTTGGCGCTGCTGCTGGTATGTATATGTACAACAACTTTTTCGGCGGTAACCATGGTGGCTCTTCCGCCTATGGTGCTGATCAAACCGGCGCTGGCGATAATGGCTCTTCCGCACAAGACACCGATTACTCGGGCTCAGGTGGCGACATTGATGATAACTCTGGCGGTGGCGGCGGAGACTTCGGCAATGATGCAGGTAATGATGC
>Ga0208226_1000076_pt1 | contig 31877 bp, 28 predicted proteins | sample LakMenE18May11ns_FD_150713 | JGI IMG/M metagenome (GOLD analysis project Ga0208226, IMG submission 150713) | Freshwater microbial communities from Lake Mendota, WI - 18MAY2011 deep hole epilimnion ns (SPAdes) | ecosystem: Environmental > Aquatic > Freshwater > Lake > Epilimnion/Euphotic zone ... | reverse complement strand
CCAAAAATATTGGGCGCGACATGACAATCGACCGAAAAGGAGGCGAAGGAGTCAAAGAAATAGGCCAAGAAGGACTCGAAGAAGGAGTAGAACAAATAGTTGAAGAAGGAATAAAAAAAGGAAAATGTACTATAAATTTAATTATAAACAAGTTTACTTATGATAAAATATTGATTAGAAGTGAGTATTCTGATGACAAATTTATATATAATAATAGTATAGTTCAACAATATGAAAAAGATAATATTGTTCTTTTAAATGAGCAAGCTCATTCTCTTTACATGTCCGTAAAATATAAAAAACTTTATAACAATATATCGTATGATGCAACTTTTTTTCCAGATTTCTATGATGTTATTGGATCATTATATATTTGTACTCAAAAAATACAAAATGTATGGAATCAAATTGCACGTAAATTTAAATTTAATATAGCAATATTTAATGGTCCGAATTTGGCAATTAGAAATATTGAAGAAAGTGATTATATAGTTGGTCTAAATATATTAATGAGTTGTGGGTCAAAAAGTAAAGTTAAAAAATTAAACAAATACTATAATGGTAATGGTAAATATTTTATTGGAATAGACGGATACACTCATAATTACGGTAGTTCATTTTATATATGTGTCAACTCAATAGAAATTGATGAAAAAGATTTTGTAACTGAATATGAAAAATATCCTGATGAATTCCCAATTCTAAGAATTATAAAAATATTTTTTAATAAATATAAATATAATGATGATACTAATCAAAAATGTAGCGTACTTACAATTAAAGACATTATAAATAAATTAGAGAAATTAAATCCAAAAATAACTAAGAATCAACCTTTTAATAAAAAAGAAGATAACTATTTTAATAGTGATTTTCATCATAAATGTTATACAGAACAGATTTGTATTATCGATGTTGAGTTTGAAACTTATATTAGGGAAATAATGAAAACAGCAAAAATATATGTTCCTATGCGACAATTGTTCTCTCTAAAAGTAGACCCCTTCGTTCTAGCTACTCCTTCGTTGTGGCCACTGCGCGGTTCTCGGGTACAAGGCAAGCTCCTAGTACAGCCTTGAAATCTAACTGATTATTTTTTGTAAAAGTAGTTTACAAAAAATATTAGAATGTCACTTTTTAATTCAATTAAGTAATCTTTTTGATATCATTCTTTTAAAAGTATAATTTTATAATCTTCTACATTATCGCAATCTTTAGAATTTGCTCATAAACATATATTACCTGAAAGATTATTATTAATTTTATTTTATAATTAAGTTCGGTCAATATTTATTATTTACATTCTGTATTAAATCAGACATCAATCTTCTATAACCACATGTACAAATTTCTTTTACAAAAATATATTGTAACATTATTATAAAATGAAAGTTTATTTAAGATGGGCAAAATCATCTAGGTGTGCATTTCCATTTGTTTTTGATGTTTCAGAAGAAACGACTGTATCTCAAATTTGCAACTTGGTAATGCAACAGAATAATAGTAATGATAATAATCCAAGATTTTTTATTGTTAAACTATGTGCAAATGATAATATATTTGTAAATGACTCAATACTTATTAGTAGTTTTCCTCGAGTTAACGGTGCTTATTATTTCGATTTTGATGCTGAGATATAGGAACAAAGCGAATGGAATGCAAATACTTAAAATACATTGGTCTGCTGATAGTTAAAGTTTCTAGGTTGACTTGTAAGAACAATATAGTTAATCCAAATAAAAAATACTTAAATGTTATAAAACTTTTTGGTTTTGATTATATAATTTAAATTTCTTTTACGCACTACATCGTAACTAAATTTTTTCAATTTGAACTCCAACTTCAGCAGCAAATTGACTTACAAGCGGGTCATTCTTATAATCAAATATATATTTAATTATATCTATGTCAGCTGCAAATAAAATACGCGCGCAAATTATACAAGGATAATGCGTTATGTAAGCGATTGCTCCAGTGCACGAAACACCCCGTTTAGCGCAATCAATAATAGCATTTTGTTCTGCATGTACAGTAGCTTGTTCGTGACCATCTCGAACGATTGATACATGTGCGCATCCAGGTAAAAATCCATTGTATCCTTGACTAATAATGCGATTATTGATAACTAAAATACATCCAACATGAAGTCGTTCGCATGGACTTCGTTTAGCGGTAACTTGTACAATTTCTTTGAAATAATCATTCCAAGATGGTCTTGATGAATCGTTCATTATTAACGTTGATAAATAAAATCTAATGTTTAAACTTATTCAATCTCTAAACATACCGTTTTTACTCCCCGTTTGTAATAGTGAAAAATGATAGGTTTAATTATTTTACTCTACAGTAACAACTTTTGCTAAGTTTTTTGGCATATCTGGGTTTATCCCTTTATTAATAGATAACTTATAAGCTAACATCTGTAGTGGTATCACACTTAATAAACTATTATATGTTTTGTTTGATGGTATTTTGATAGAATTTTTTATATGTTTATCTGTTATCCAAATAACATTGGCATTTCTTGATTTAATTTCATTATAAGCATTTTCGTTCTTTACAAAATGTTCGTCATCTGGTGCGATTAATACAACTGGAAAATTATCAGACAATAATGCAAAAGGGCCGTGTTTTAAACTAGATGTTGAATAGCCTTCGCAATGAATGTAAGAAATCTCCTTTATTTTTAAAGCACCTTCATGAGCTATAGATTCACATTGACCCTTACCAAGAATAAAACAGCTTGTTTGATTGTGGAATAATGGTATTATTACATCAATATCTTTTTCAAGTGTTGATAGTAAAAAAGAGACATCAGTAATTAGTTGATTTAGATCTCTCAAATACTTCAATCTCTTATAGAAAGAAATATTTTTATATTGAGAGAACCAAATCGCAATCAATGATAAAACAACACACTGAGATGTAAATGACTTGGTAGATGCAACGCCTACCTCTCTGCCTGCATTTAAATAGCAACAACAATCTACTTCTCTAGATATAAGAGAATCAACAACGTTGATAACTCCAATTGTAAAAAGGGAATTTTGTTTTGCAATTGTAACGCAACGATAAAGATCTTTTGTCTCACCAGATTGAGATAAAAGAATCAATCCAGTATTTCCAATTCTTGGAACATCACTCATAGAAAACTCTGCTCCATCTATCACTTGTATACAATTAAAATCACACAAATCTTTAAAGTAATGCGAACCAAACATACATGCATTATACGATGTTCCACAACCAAGAAGTATCAAATTATCAAGTTTGTTCAATTCTTTCGTATGTAAATCAAAACTTGTAAATTTTACAGAAGATTCAGACAATATATATCCAGTTGCGCGTTTTATACTTTCTTTTTGCTCATATATTTCTTTGAGAGTCCAGTGTTTATATGGTTCTAATGTGTCAGATATATTTTCAAACGTTTTTTGTTTCAGTTTATTATAGAATTGTCTTGTTTCAATAAATAATTGGGTGTTAATTACACAAATATCCATATTTTTCAAAACAATATAATTAGTTATTGATTCACTAAATGCAGATTGTTCAGATACTATCATAGCATAGTTATCTGTCTTTCCTATTAATAATGGATTACCATTTGTAGTACAATAGATCTCGTCCGGTTTATCGGAACATAGTATCGCAAAACCCCATGTTCCATGCAACATTGAGATTGTTTTTGATATACTTTCGACAACATTATTTGAAGTTTTATAATTGTAAGCAAGTAGATTAACAATTACTTCCGAATCTGTTTCTGACTTAAAACTATATTTTTCCTCAATTAACATATTTTTTAGCTCTTTATAATTCTCAATAATACCATTATGTACAAGTGAGAATTTGGAATCACTGCTTATATGAGGATGTGAATTTGCATCAGTTTTACCACCATGAGTTGCCCATCTAGTATGAGCTATTCCAATATTTGAATTTTCATGTATTTGTTTATTCCTTTCTAACAATACAAGTGCGTTTTCGTAATTAGAAGCATATTTTGATAATTGAAAATTATTTTCAAATATTGTTGATATTCCAGCAGAATCATACCCTCTGTTTTGTAATTGTTTTAATCCATGCATTAATAAAATAAAAAGATCATCGTTTTTTGTTATTACACCTACAATTCCACACATTTTAATATTATAAATATTTTCTTTATATGATATAATACAATAATATGGTTTTTTTTAAATTTTAAAAAAATAAGTAGTTTTTATAACTTTTTTGCTAAATAATCAACAACAGATCAAGTAAAAAGATTATATACAAGTTTTGGAAATTCTTAAACTCATTGTTATAGTGTGTTAAACATAGAAAAAATGTTTATATAGAAAAAAATATAAATAATATTATTAAATTAATACCTCATACGTATAATAAAAGATGATAATATTAATGCAATTATGAAATATAATTTAAATTAAATTTCTTTCATGAGACTACCGTTTGTCATATACCATACATTTTTAGCATTTTGTATACAACTATTTTGTCGTAAATTTTTATTATAATTATTAACAATAATAATTACTATATCTTTCTCTTATAGATTTATATGAATTTTCAATCGAATTCTACCCATAATTTGCTGAATATGATCAGAATAGCTTTAATCATTATTTTATATAAGTAAATATATTCCTTCATATTTTATAATAAGTGACTTATTGTAAAATATATACTTTACATATACATATTATCATAAAATATCTTAAAAATCCTAGATTAAAATATATATTTAAAAAGACTTATGATTAAAGTAATAAAATGAATTCTATCGTTACTAATTGTAGATTTTGTAATTTGAATATGATAGATTGTATTCATCTCGGAGACTCATTTCCTTTAGCTGGAGGATTTATGTCTCATGAAGACGAATTTAAATATGAAAAAACATATCCACTAACATTATCATTTTGTAAGAATTGTTGTTTACTTCATTGTAAACAATATATTGATAGTGATATTTTATTTAAAAATAATTATTATTATTTTTCCTCAATGATTCCATTATTAGTTAATCATTTTAATAATTATGCTGATATGATAGATGATTTAGTTGATACACCGTCAAAATACACTGTTGTTGAAATGGGATGTAATGATGGTGTATTAATTCGTCCTCTTCATAAAAAAGGGTTTAAAGTTATTGGAATTGACCCATCTCATACAGTAAAAAAATGTATTGAAGATGGATTTATAATTTACAATACATATTTTAATGAAAAAATTGCTGATATAATATCAACAGAACATGGAAAGTGTGATTTTTTTGTATCATCTAACAGTTTCGCTCATATACATGAGATGAGACCAATTATGAATGGAATAAAGACATTACTTGTGGAAAATGGATTAGCTATTATCGAGGTTCATTATTCCAAATTAATAATTGATGAACTACAGTTTGACTTTATTTATCATGAGCACATGAGTTACTATAATGTTACATCTTTCTATAATATAGCCAAAATATATAATATGTCATTAGAGCGTGTTGAATTTATTAATATTCATGGTACATCCATTAGAATTTTTTTAAGAAATACTCAAAATCTTGAACCATCAAATACAATTAAAGAAATTATATCAAAAGAATCATATTTATATGATATGAATACGTATTCTATGTTTAGTACAAAATTACAAAACTGGAAAATAGATATGTTAAAAATATTAAATCAATATTCTAATAAAAAAATATATGGATATGGTTCAAGCGGAAGAACAAATATTATCTTGCGATTTTTAGATTTGAAACTAGATGAATTAATAGATGATGCACCAAGTAAAATTGGTAGATATAGTCCTATTTATCATAATAAAATTATATCATCTCAAATTATTTTAGATTCACCTCCAGATTTGTTAATTATTTTAGCATGGACATATACAAATGATATATTAAAACATATAAAAAAAATATATAAAGGAAAATGTTTAATACCATTGCCTAATATTCAATTATTTGATACAATCTGAAAACATACTTTAATTACATAATAATTAAAGATAATATTTATTGTCGATCAAAATGAACTTTACAAATATAAGAACCTACTTACACCTTCTGCCAAGATTTTTTAATTTAATACTTCCTTCTACTGGATTGAAGATTCTATCATATATTGTTACTTTGTGGTTTTTTTCCATTCTATACTTTCATTATATTTTGCTACAACAATATTGACAATTTTAAAATGTTAAATAAAAAGTAGCACTTTTTCAGAGAAACGGGAATCTGAGAGCTCACAGCTAATGCTATTTCGTATTTTATAACTGTTATATTAAGATTTAAAGTTAATTTATAATTCTATAATAAAATGGAACTATTCAGAAATCAATGTCCAAAAATGTCAGAAATGACAGAAATTTTAGGAGAAACAATACTTATTTTTGGAGGTAGTGGTTCTCTTGGAACAGAAGTTATACAGAGATGGATTTCTAATAATAAAATTATCAATGTTTCACGTAATGAAGATAAACAATGGAACTTAAAAATGAAAATTAAAAATTCAAATCTTGAACAAATGATAGGAGATATTTCACAAGAAAATGATGTAACTAGTGCAATACTTACATATAAACCAACATTAATTTGTATTTTTGCTTGTTTAAAGCATATTGATTTGTGTGAAAAGAATCCAGAAAAGTCAATTTCTAATAACACAAATGGTGTTATAAATGTTCATAAAACATTACAAAAATATGAAAATTTGCATACTGTATCCCGTGTATTATTTGTTAGTACAGATAAAGCATGTCTACCAATAACAACATATGGTTGTACAAAAGCTCTTTCTGAATTTTTTATACAATGTTTACCTATAGGAAAAACAAAATGGAATTGTATTAGATATGGAAATGTTCTTAATTCTAGCGGATCTATTATTCCTTATCTTAAATCAAATGGTCTATCTGATCAACCATACACATTGACTCACCCAGATATGACAAGATTTATTATGACTCTTGAACAGAGTGTTAATCTTATAGAATACTCTTTACAGTATGGTAAGCATAATGAGATTATTATTCCATTTATTTATTCAATGAAAATAATAGATTTGTTTTTTATTTTTGGAAAGAAATTCAAAAAAGAACATATTATAACAGGCCTTCGTTGCAAAGAAAAAATACACGAAGATTTGATTTCTGCATCAGAAGCAAATCAAGCATATAAAAACGGATCGTATTATCATATTACACCAGTTCCAATATCTAATTCCCAAATTATACCATTTGATAGTTCTAAAAATATTATTAATTATGAAGACTTACTTGTGTATTTAGAGTCTCAAAATTTGTTAGATTAAGGTGATGAATAGAAACTTTTACACACAGCAACATATCCAGCTACACCAACACCGTTAATTGTTTGTTTAGGAAAACATTTAGCACCTAAAATTACTTCCAATCCTATTGTATTTTCAAGATATATTTTATGACATTCATTTATAATGTTTTTAAAATCATACCTAAGACAGTAAGGTACTGAATATACTGCTGTAGGATAATCAGTTGAGTTAGGTATCATTTTATCGAATGTATATTCTTTTGTTGAAAATTTAGATTTTTCAAAAGCACTTGTTAGCCAATATCGACCTGATATTTTAAACATTCTTTTGTATTTTATATTATGTTTGTCCATATAAGAAAGAGCATATTTGGTCTGTAATACTTCACCGTAACCTTTTTTATTTGATAAAATACAAGCTTCTTGAATTTCGGAATCATTATAACAATTTAGATAGAAATCTGTTTTTTCACGTAGTACATTTTCCATTTTTTCATCCAAATTTGAACATTCGCATAACATAATACGAGTTCCATCTTTTAAAGCACGAATTGATTCAATAGTTTTAAGTGTTTGTTCAAATCTTTCTTCTGGAGTATATAAACTTCTTATATGTGTATAAGACCAAATATTTGAGCCAGTTTGAATTACACTTGTTATTAAAAATAGGTCTTTTGTCATGTATTCTCTATATGCATTCAGAATATGATCTAAATCTTTTATTTGTTCCTGTATTGTTTTTTGTGGTGGTCTATGAATAGAATGTAACGTATAATGTTTTACACCTTTTGAGATCGGATGAATGTTAATATTCTTATTAAAATATTGTTTAAATTCTAGTAGTATATCATGCTTAGAAAGTGTATTGATTGAAAAAACATGTTCTATTCTAGGTGTGAATAATTTTTTATCAATTATTTCATAGATACATTTTGCTAATTCAAAAGTCGTTACGCCATTCCAATAATGATCTGTATATCCTGTTATATCTTCATTTGAATTAAGAAACCATTCCATTAATCCAAAAGATGTTCCAGATGATTCTGGACCAATAATACTACATCTTAATACAAGACAACTCTTAGGTTCTCCATTTGCCTTACTTTTACCATATATATCTATTGCACATGGAAATTCAGATTCTATATTATTAGATTTTTCTCCTGAAAAAACATAATTTGTACTAATATGAATAAGAGGTGTATTCATTTTATTACATATTTCAGCAAGTGCTAAAGGAAATGTAGTGTTTAGTTTAATCATATCATCTTCTGTATAAGAACGCTGAGGAATAGCACCAATACAATTAATAACACAACAAGGTTCTTGTTTAATAAAATCCATTAGAAAAGTCAAAGGTTGTAATAACACATCAAAGGTATCTCTTTTGATAGGGAATATTGTATTATCAGAAAGTGTAGACCCTACAAATTCTAACATTGAACCGAGCATACCATTTGCACCAAGTATAATTACTTTCATTAAATTTATTTTAATAAAGTATATAGGTCTTTAAACTTATATATATATTAATCATAATTTATCATTTAATTATGATTAATAAATTTTTTTGTTGTAGACACGTTCATTTAATATGAAGACCTAATTTCTGACGAGCCTCTTCATATACTTGATTCCATTTATTGTCTTCCCAGTCATCTGATAAAAGGTCTTTAAATAATTCAGCTACAAAATTATAACCATAATCCCAACCTCTACTCTCACGTTTTGTGCAAATTAAATCTAATGCCGAACCAAAATCTAAATAAATTCCTCTTGGAAATTTTTTTGTAAGTTCTGAAATTAATACCTTTGCTCCCATTCCACAACATGTAATTATAATATGATTTTCATCAGATCCAATTGCATTAGACACTTCTTGTAAAACAATATTAAATTTACTATCAAACCAATTATTAAAATCTACAAATATACATTCATCAATATTTAATAGATTCTTACTCTTAATAAGAAGTCTATTACAGACAATTATTTTTTTCATTTTACTATGTTTAATAGCTTTGTAAAGAAGATATTTTTTTGAATTATGAGTTTTATCATTGTCAATGATAATAGAGTGATAATCTACCCATTTAATTTGTTCTTTTACAATACTTTCCCAAATTTTTTTATTTTCTTCATTATGCCATAATCCAATATAACAATTTGTATGATTTGCAACAATATATTGAAATGATTCTTTAAGAGATCTTGATAAATTTTCTGTATATAAATCATTATCACAGTTATGTCCACTATTTGGGTTAAGTAGACATTGAAATTCACCGTCTCCATATTTACAAAATACTACTGGATTTTGAGTATTCACACATTCTGTTAGAAATTCTGTAATATTCATTTATTATTATAAATAAAATTCTATAAATATCTTTTACAATATAAATATGTTTATATGTTAGTATTACATTTTTGATAGTTAATTATTTAACAACAAAGATTATAATATTTGTAATTTTACTTACATTAAGTAAAATTAAATACGTTACTAACTAATGTTCTTCATATTTTTGCGTAATTGAATGTAACGTTCACGGAGTGGTAAATTAGAGTAACTTTGTGTATTGAAAGCTGAAGCCCTATGAATACGATGCCATGTTAGATATTCAGGAATATTATATAGTTTCATGCCTTTTAAGCAAATATCCATCCATAAACTATAATCTTCCATTGTATAATTAATATCATCATAATTCCATTGAGAATATTCTTTCTTTATCATTGCACTGCTATTAATCATTGGATTATGGTCTTCAAGAACAATAGGATCAATGTAACCTGCTTCAATATTTGGACTACCATTTGCTTCGCCAAAATAGTGACAAAACGTGCCAATGACTACAGCATCTTTTGCAATAGACAGCGATACATTATATTGCTTTTCTAATTTAGTAGGCTCCCATTTGTCATCGCAATCTAATATACAAATCCAATTTCCTTTTGATTTTGCTACTAAATCATTTGAACTTTCAACTTTACCTTTAAGTGGTGGTGGTTGAATATGAACGGTGATTCGTTTATCTAATGTAGCAATACTATTAGCTAATTTTCCAGCTTCTCCTCCATCATGACCGTGTCCATTTACTCCAATTATAATTTCCCAATCTTTAAAAGTTTGAGTTATAACACTTTGAACGCATTCTTGTAAAAATTCAATACCATTATATACAGGGATAATAATACTGATTATCATTTAAAGATACTATATTATAATATTAATATAATTTCTTTAAATGGTATGCACTATTGTAACAGCATTTTATCCAATACGATCAAAATTTTCAAAAGATACATATTTGAATTGGTGTAAAACATTTATGCAGTTAGAATCACCTATTGTTCTATTTACTGAAGAAAGTTTAGTACAAACATTTATAGATTTACGAGGAAATAAACCGATTCATATTATTACTGCTCAATTTGAGTCTCTTGATATGTGGGTTCGTTATGAAAATAATTGGAGACACAATCATACATTTGATCCTGAAGCATATATTCATACTCCTGAACTATATGCAATATGGGCACAAAAACCTATTTTTGTAGAAAAGGCAATAGAATCCAATCCTTTTAATACCGAGTATTTTTTCTGGTGTGACATTGGAGCATTTCGTGATCCTAATGTTCCTCATGAAGTTCTTGAATCCTTTCCTACTACTATTCATTTGCCAACAGACCGAATTGTGTTAGAAGGAATAGGTGATTTAAAAGACAGTGATAAATTGATGAGACCTGATGGAATATATGGAGAATATATTACATCAACCTGGAATGAAAGACGTCTTGTAGGTGGGCTATGGGGAGGACATCATACAGGCTGTACCAAATGGAGCAAAGCATATCAAATCATGTTAGAAAAGTATTTTCAAGCCGGAAGATTTGCTGGAAAAGATCAGATTGTTATGTTATCTACCTATTTGGATGATTCAAGTCTTGCATATGTAGTGCAACCAACCCTAGACGGAATTGATAAATGGTTCTTTTTTGAGTATCTATTATCATCTCTTTCAATATCCTATTTATTAAATCCTACTTATATATTAGATTAAATGTTAGTGTCATATAAAATAAATTATAAATATTACTTCAAAATTATGTATTTAAATTTTATAATATAAAATTTAAATAAAAGGATAAGGAAAATATTATTGGTTTTCTAGATAATGATACAAGTAAATGTGGTAAAAGAGTATATAGTACAATTCACAATGTCTATCATATGACAGATATTATTAAATATAATGATACTGATGTAGATATTTTAATACATGGAGGTCCTTATACAAATGAAATTAAAAAAACAACTATTAACATATCATTCCAACTTGAAATTTATAGAAATAGTATTATAAACATCATTTGTGACATTCTATAAATTTATTCATAATATACAGTTATTTATACTTATTTGAGAAATATAAAGATATGAAAGTTCCTAAAGTAGGTTAGGGTATGATTTAAGATACTTTAATTTGTAATGCATCTAAAAAACGCTGAAAACATATTTTATCTGTCAACATTTATTTTACATATTCACCAGGTGAATAAGTGTCTAACAAATCAATAAATTCTGAAAATCTATTATAAACTCCTCATTTGAGTATACTTTTAATCCACATTGATCATTCCAATATGGAGCAGAAGTCGCTAAAAGTTTTTCAGAATAAGAGTTATAAGTATAACATCCTTTTGTATATTCATCCTTCATGGATTTAACATCGTATAGAAAAATTGGTGTATTTGTAGCTAAACATTCTTCTAATGCAAAACCCTGAGACTCATGACTTCCAACCCAAATAACAAATCGTGTTTTATACAAGGTATTGATATAATAATCCCTTGCATAAGATCCATAACTATATATTTTGTGTCTAAACCTTTTTTATGTACAAAATTTGTAGCAAAAATCAAGAATAGATTGATAACGTGCCTTCTAATATATAATACAATCATATTCATATGGTTTTGTTTTTCCCGATATTCAATATCTAAGCCAAAAAGGTTATCTGATAAATACAATAAAGAAGTTGAATTTAAAATAACTAATAATGGTCAATCATCTAGTATTTTGGTTCACACAGTACTTATTATTCACATATTTATTTTATTCAATAACAATTGATACATTTTATAAAAAATAATTTATATATTCAAGGAGCAGAATTATTAGCATTAAAATGGTTCTATAAATAATTAGAATATGTAAATATATTATATATCTTGAAGTAAATATAGAAGAAGTATATAAAGGTAGATTAATAATTACTTAACTAGGTAATTTTTATTAAATTATAATTTTAAACTGATAATAACACTAATGACAGAATTGTATAGAATGAATTGTTTTATATATTAAATATATTTAAAGAATAATAAGTGTTATAATAATAATGCCTTCAATAAGTCTTGAGGAAGTAAGAAATTTTTCAAATTGGAAATGTAATACATTTATTGAAACAGGAACATATATGGGTGATACAACATATAATATGATCAGTGAATTTGATAAAATATATTCAATAGAGTTAAGTAAAAAATATGCTGATTTAGCAAAAACAAGATTTCAGGATATTAATAATATTAAGATTATTCAAGGTGATAGTTCTCATATATTAAGAGAACTACCAAATGAAGTAGTTGGAAATGTATTTTTTTGGTTAGATGGTCACTGGTCGGGTGGTGATACAGCACAAGGAAATCTAGATTGTCCATTAATTGAAGAAATAAGTATTATTAATGAAATGTATAAAATGAAATGTATAATCGCAATTGATGATGTACGTTTATTTGGTACATTTATCAATGAGAATTGGTCAAATATCACTCGTGATAGTATTATAAAAATTGTTAAAAATAGATTGATATCATGTGAATATTTTAAATCAAATTTAGATTCTGAAGATAGAATGATTTTACATTTAAAAGAATCAATTTAAACAATTAATAATATTTAGAATGATAATAAAATTAGTATTTTACATCTCATCAGGAATCACCCCGCATCATAAAAATTTGGATGGAATAAAACGAATGTGCTCTAGTAAAAATATAGAGTTTGAATATACAAATAATATTGATCGATTAAAAGAAAATAATTACCAAATATTATATTGTATGTCAGATTTTGTAGATCCATATATCATTCCAGAGTCAATAAAAATTATATATGGACCACAATTATGGGTAATTCCTGTTCCGCCAATGGTTGGAAAGTTTGATGAAAAATTAATCGACAAATGTGTTTTTAATTTATTATCACCATGGGTTGAAACGTATTGTAGAGAAATGTCCTCAGAATATATAATGCCAATTTCTTATTTTCCATTTGCAGTAGATACAAATAAATTTAAACCAGAGAATGTAGAAAAAGAATATGACTGTATAGTGTATATTAAAAGGCGCTCAAATGAACTAATTAATTTTACAATAGATTTGCTTAATCAGAAAGGAATTAAATACAAAATATTTAAATATGGTTCTTACAATGAGGAAGATTATTTGAATGATTTAAAAAAGTCAAAATTTATGCTAACATTGGACGCTTCTGAATCACAAGGATTCGCATTACAAGAAGCAATGTCTACAGGAATTCCTCTTCTTGTTATGGATGCTACATCAATATATGATGAAACAAATGATGGTATCTCTTTTACATATGAATATTTGAGACCTAAAAAGTTAATAGCTTCATCTGTACCTTACTGGTCAGATGAATGTGGTATTAAAATAACAGAAAAAGAAGAATTACATGACGCAATTGATAATATGATAAATAATTATAATAAATTTACTCCAAGACATTATATATTAAGAATATTATCTGATGAAGTTTGTATGAAAAGAATATTAGATTATTTTAAATTATAAAAAGTTTTATATAACTCAAACATTTTATTAGAGATCATCGATTTGAATTTTTATAATTTTGTCTTGCCTTATAGGATTGATATCTACTGGTATTATTAAATAATTTACATGCACGTACGATGAATTCTACGTTACGAGCATGACTTCCACTAATATGTAATAATTTCATAATATTTATATGAAATTATTTAATCTTTATATAATATTAAACTTTTCTCAAATATAGAGAGTCTCCCTATCCATGACAAGTTATATTACTTAAAACGCGTTGAAATCTATTTGTCAATAAATAAGCATCTAATTCGTATAAAAGAGCACAACATTTATAAAGTTCTTTCTCATTTACCTCAAGATAAAGAGGTTTAGCATAACGATTTGCGTTAGATGCTCCCTTAAGAGCCATTAGTTCAGCTCCCTGAATATCAAAATTCCAAAAAGTGTAATATGATGGATCAATTTTTTTCTTTTTCAAAAAAAGTGTCAATAGTTAAAATTTTCTGCTTTATACTTTCTACATATTTTATGTGTGGATGCTCTTGAGAGTTCCAAATTACAAAATACTGGAACTCTGACCACTGTTTGCTAGATGAAATGTAACTTCCTGATCATCCTGATCAGCAATAACCGCATGATAAATATTAGGAATTCCACGAGCAGTAGCTTCGTCTACTTTATCCTTAATAGCATCTATCCAAATGCACTTGTCTGCAGGAACTTTAAGAAGGTCATAAAATTGAATTTCTTCACACTCATGAGCGCCGATATGTAAAACTCCAGTAAATGTTAAATCACAACACTCTCTTAGAATTTAACCATAATCTATTAACATATTTTCTTTGAATTCATTTACCTTTAAAGAATCATTTATCTGGTTTATCAAAGTCTTTAAATAAACAGGTCTAAAGAAATTTTATAGGTATAATAATAACTATGAAATATTGTCTTATAACAGGTTCAGGAGGTCTCGTTGGGTCCGAATCGGTTCGTTTTTTTTGCGACAATGGATATACTGTGATTGGAATTGAAAATAATATGAGAGAATATTTTTTTGGCACATCCACCTCCTCTATAACAGATGAACTAGTTGTCAGATATCCAGAACACTTTCTACATATATCGGTGGATATACGAAATAAATCAGAACTCGAAGAAATTTTTAATTCATATAAAACCAATATTGAGTGTATTATTCATTGCGCTGCCCAACCCTCACACGATTGGGCAGCTAAGGAACCCCATACAGATTTTGAGATTAATGCCTTAGCAACTCTGAATCTCCTTGAATTAACACGAAACCATTGTCCTAAGGCCAGTTTTATTTTTATGTCTACAAACAAGGTCTATGGGGATAGACCCAACTATCTTCCTCTTAAAGAACTAGAAACACGCTACGAAATCACAGAAAACTCTGATACAATTGATGAGACAATGTCTGTGGATCAATGCAAGCATTCTCTTTTTGGTGTAAGCAAGTTGGCTGCAGATATGATGGTACAAGAATATGGGCGCTATTTTGGAATGAATACAGTTGTATTTCGTGGTGGCTGTATCACAGGACCTAATCATCAAGGGGCACAACTACACGGCTTTCTATCGTATATTGTAAAGTGTATTGTCACCAATCAACATTACAAGATTTTCGGATACAAGGGGAAGCAGGTACGTGACAACATTCATTCGTATGATCTGGTAAATGCATTCTGGAACTATCATAAGAATCCACGCCCTGCTGCAGTCTATAATATAGGTGGCGGCCGTGAAAACTCACTGAGTATTCTGGAGACAATTAGCCTTGTCAATGAATTAACTGGAAAATACTGGAACAACTATGAATACTGTGAAGAAGAGAGAGCTGGAGATCATATCTGGTATATTTCTAATCTTGCCAAATTTAAGGCGGACTATCCCGCTTGGTCTATTACAGTCCCTATCCGTCGTATTCTGCAGGATATTATTTGTGCAGTATCTCCTCAGACAATTACCGTCAATCTGATGGGGGGTATCGGCAATCAACTTTTTCAGATTGCAGCTGCCTATGCGTTATCAAGAGATCTAAGTGTGGACTTAAAATTTCAGAGGAATCAGTTTGCAGGATGTCGGCAAGGAACGCATCCAACAAAGTATTATTCCAATATCTTTCAAAAACTAACATTTGTTGATAGTCTCTCTATCCAAACAACAATTAAAGAGGCTCAGTGGACATATTCACCTCTTGATCAAGAGGCAAAAATGCAATTTACACATAATTCAGTTGTAGGTCTTGATGGATACTTCCAATCTGATCAGTATTTTAAGAAGTATTCAAATGAGATAAAAGCCCTTTTTATACCAAATGGTGGTATTCTATCATATCTTGAACAACATACAGATGTATTGGTTCTGTTTCCAGAACTGAAGGAAGATCATAGTTATGCCTTTATGGGAATTCGCAGAGGAGATTATATTACTTACTCAGAATTTCATAATCCATGTGGCCTAACATTTTATAGAGCTGCAATGGATAAGATGCCATCTGAAAGATACTATATATTGACTGACGATTTTGAATGGGCCAAGAAGAACTTTGTTGGAGAACAATTTCGATTCTTAGAAATCAAAGATGATCTGCATCAGCTTCTTACATCCACACTCTTTAAGAATTACATTATCTCTAATTCTAGCTTCTATTGGTGGGGCAGTTTCCTATCTATCTATGAAAAGCCAAGAATTATTGTCCCCGATAAGTGGATGTTTGGTTCGGATGTTAAGAGGGATCAATATTGGTCTATCTATCGAGATGATATGGAGATTATTGAAAGGTCCATTGAAATAGATTAATAGGGAACTTGTTGATAAAAAATACTAATATTTAAATGATATATTTAATTCAAGAAAATTAGTTCTAATATACATGGTAAAATTTATTACAACAATATCTTGACAAATGAATCTAAATTTGATCTTCTATCTGATACAAATGGAATATGGAAAGAATATATTTTTACAAAAATGCACTAGTTTGTTATCCTCAAGTTTGGTTTGCAAAAGAAATTGTTCAAGATTTATTTCATCCATTCTGAATGAAGATTGCTTGTTAAATAGCCAAACGTATTCTCTCCGCTATATTCTAAATATAAAAAGCCGTCTTCATCTTTGTAATCATTATATAGACTAGAAATAAGAGCACTAGTAGGAGGAATGATACCTTTTATAAATATATAGATTGCCATTTCAGGTGTAAGTTTCATTCTTTTTCTTATGACAAACATAAACTGACCTATTGTTAAGTCCATTGGAATCAAATATTTATGTTTATCAATATCAGGTATTTTTTCACTTTGTTTAGTTTTTTCACAAATAATAGGAATTTTGTTAGGATAATTTGTAAGAACTCTATTAGATTCTTTTTTTCTATCTTCTAAAGAATTTTTAGATTTAAATGTTGACATCTTTAATTAAATATAAATATAAATTTATATTTAATTCTAATTGTTTTCTAACCGGATCATTGGGATGATTTGCTGTATGTAATATACACATTTAAATATATATTATATCACAGTTGATAAGCTTTCAATCAACCGTTTTCTTAGATACACTTTTTGGTTGTCGCATCCAGTTGTCAATTAATCGGCTTTCCTCACTCTATAACAAGATATATGTTTTGCCTTCTTATTTGAAAATAAAAAACGCTATATAAATTAAATAAATTAATTTATATAAATAAATGAATGAAATCGTAAAAAGAAAACCATATATCAAATATATTATTGCTGGTGTTGTATGTTTTTTTTGATTGTAATCACCCTATTAATATATTTTTTAACTAGAAAAAAGAAAGGAATACCTTTTTATTTGATTTATGGAGATGCTGGTATATGGTATTCAAATGATGGAATGAAATGGACTAATTGTTTTAAAGAAACTGTAACCGATATAGCGTATAATGGGGTAGATACATTTTTAGCTGTTGGATTAGATAAAGTATTTTATTCAAATGATAGAAAAAATTGGACTCTATACGCATCAAATATTTTTGATCGTGGTACAGAAATTCAGGATAACGGCAACGTTATAACATATAACCGTGTAGATACTTGGGTTGTTGGAAGTGGTATAGGATCTGTATCTGGTTCAGGTAATATAAATGGAAACAATCTAGCTTATTCAAATGATGGAAAAAATGGACTCCGGTAACAAATATTTTTGTAAATGGGTATGTTGCTTCTATAGTATATAACGGTGTAGATACTTGGGTTGCGACTGGATCAAATATAGGCTATTCAAATATAGGCTATTCAAAAGATGGAAAAAAATGGACTCCAGCATCAAGTGATATAGAAGGTGTATTCTTTCCGTTAGCGTATAACGGTGTAAATAATTGGATTGTGCTTGGAAATGCTGTAGCAGCCCATTCAAAATATGGGCAATCATGGAATTCAGTAAACACTAATATTATCACTGGGTATGATGTAGCGTATAATGGTGTAAATACTTGGGTTGCTGTTGGAATGGGATCTGATGAGTTATCTTGTATAACCTATTCAAAAGATAATGGTAACACTTGGAACAAAGGAACAAATAATTTTTCACCTAGTGGGGGCGGCGCGTTTGCTAGTGTGGTTAACTCTGTAGTCTATAACGGTATAGATACTTGGGTTGCTGTTGGGGAGGTGAAAAAATCCCTACAACGTTATATTCAAAGGATGATGGTTTAACTTGGAATAAAGGAACAGATATTTTTTCAGGTGATAAAGGTGGTTCTGGTGGTTGTGTAGCGTATAACGGTGTAGATACGTGGGTTGCTATTGGATATGTAAACAATGTAAGTGTAGTAGCCTATTCAAAAGATGGAATAAATTGGACAATGGGAACTGGTATAGATGATTCTAATGGTCTTAACTCCGTAAAAATTTTTACTTTAAAATAAGTTGATCTTCTTTTTTATTATAAGTATTCGTTCTTATTTGAAAATAAAAACCAGTATATAAATAAATGAATGAAATCGTAAAAAGAAAACAATATGTCAAATATATTATTGTTGGTGTTGTGTGTTTTGTATTTTTGATTGTAATCACCCTATTAATATATATTCTAACTAGAAAAAAGAAAGGAATACCTTTTTATTTGACTTATGGAACTTCAAATATGGTTCTTAATAAAAAACCAATATTTCATATTGAAGATAGAGCTAGTAAGTTTATATTTCACTGGTTCAATTATATGATAGCAGGATTTCGACATCTTGGTTCAACAAACTCGCTAAAAGGAACAGATGGTTCGGGATCTTTTTACCAAAACTCAGAAAATATTGATTTTAACAATCTTGATTTGTCGTTTCCACTTAAAGTTTATATTCCAACATTACCAAATCCTCTTATTTCGTATCAAGCTGAAACATTTGATATTTTAAAGGATAAATTTCAACTTGTATCAAAGTCTGATTTTAGTATAAACGATATTGTTATAAATAATTATGGAGAATATATTTTAAATTCAGACTATCATATTTGCTCAAAAGCATACGAATATTTAAGAGAATTATTTTTGAGTAGAGTTAAATTAAGGAATAATTTCAAGGGGAAACAATATTACGTTTCAAGAAGTAAAAGTCACTTACTTGAGGGAAACGCATCTTATTCTTTTATAAAAAGAAGACATATTTTTAACGACAGTGAAGTTATTGACTTTTTAGGTAAATTTGGGATTGAAACAATATTTCTTGAAGATTTTAGCGTTGAAGAAAAAATTCAAATATTTCAAGAAGCAGACTTAATTATAAGTCCTGGCAGCGGAGGTTTAACATTCACACTTTTTTGTCAACCAACAATAAAAATCGTTGAAATAAACACAACTTTTCCAAGCCAAATTTCAAGACAATATCAAGATCAATGTCGATATTTAAATGTACCATATTTTAAATATGTTTGCGATAAGTATGATTCTCTTGATAATATGACAATTAATGTTGAAGATTTTGCAAACTTTTTAATTTGGAATAAAATTCTGGTTTAAAACTATCCGCTCTTCCCTAAAATGTTTAGGGAAATCAGTTTTGATATTGATAACACTCTTTATTCTACCGACGTAGAAGTTAAAGCTTACAATGAAGTTGTAAACTTTCTTAAAAATGAAACACCGCTTATTAATGCCACAATAACAACTATTATTGAAGCCAAAGAAAAAGCAAAACTAAGAGTTCCAAATACAAGAAATAGACTTTTTTATTTTAAAGAACTTAGTTTGTCTTTAACTCAAGTGAAAAAATGCTATTCTATTTACTGGACAACTTTTCTAACAAATATGAATTTGGCTAAGGGAACAAGTGAATTCTTAAATCTTTTAAAAAGCAAAAATGTTAAGTTAAGCTGTGTTACAGATTTCACCTTAAAAGAACAGTTGGAAAAATTAGATGTCTTGAATGTTTTAGATTATTTTGATAATATAATAACATCTGAAGAAAAAGGGTGTGAAAAACCTTGCTTATCAATGTTTTTATCACCAAAAGATGGTTTACTCATAGGAGATGATTATAACAAAGATATATTGGGTGCTAAAAATGCAGGTTGGGCTTCAATTCACATTGATTCTTCTCAAAAATTTACTGTTAGTCAAAACCATTTAGTTTTCCAAAGTATGAATGATATTAATGATTTTTTTTCAGGCTACTTTATGGCTATTGAAAAAGTTGTTTATTTGTCTAAAAAAGTCGGAGAAAGAATTGACCTAATTCAAGCTGGAGGAGGTAACATATCTTGCAAGTTTAGTTTTAAAGGACAAAGATTTATGGTCATAAAATCAAGTGGTATTTGTTTAGCAGACGTTAACTTTTTCAATGGCCATACTTTAGTTTGCGAAAAAGGAAATGTTATTTTCGGAACAAAACCTTCAATTGAAACTTCAATGCATTGGGCTTGTGATAAAGATATTGTTATTCATTGTCATCCAAAAGAAATTGTTGTTGAAAGCCTTGCTTCAAACTTTCTTGTTCCTTATATCGAACCAGGAGAAGAGTTAGCAAAAGCTGTTAAAAGTTTCAAAACAAACCAAATTATAACACTCACAAATCACGGCATAATATTTCAATATAATCATTCTGAAAACTTATCCATTCAAACACTTGACAATTTCCTTCTTTCCGAGCAAAAATATACAAAGTGTAACGAACTTTCGGACAAGTTTGGAGGACTTGTCAAAATTAGCCAGTACAGTGACCAATTTATTAAACTTAAAAGACAATATGACAATCTCTGTCACAAAACTTTTTTTCCAGACTTCGCTGTTTATTGCAATAACTTAATTTATGAAAGCGATGCCGTCTATATCAAGGGTGAAAGTTTAAGACAAATTTATCAAATTGACGAAGTTTTTGCTCTTCATGTAAGATGTTGCAAATCACTAAAAAATAATTTAAAGCCAAAAACAATTGATCAAGATAAAATATCAAAAAGGGACGATGAAAAGTACAGATTTGGATTATCAAAATAAGTATAAAACAAAAGATTTTATGATAAAAATCAGATAACATACTTTTGTTAGACTCATTCATATTACTCTGACATTTGGCCTTTAGTTTTCGGATAGATTGCAAAATTACTGAAGCTTAATGAAATTAAAAATCATCCTTTTTATAGATTTTTAATTTATGATGACACTAAAACATACCGTCAAAAATTGGTTAACTTGTGTAATAAAGTCAACTCAAAGTATATTTATTGTTTTAGTTCATGATAACGATCTTGTGATGAACTTTAATAATAAGCTAAATAGTTAATTTTAAAAATTTATTCTTACTAATTAGTAAGAATAATGTTAACAGTTAAAACCCTATGATATTGGTCCAAGTATTTGGAAAAAAGATGTTCTTTTAAAAGAAATAAGCACCGAGCTTAATACTTTGTATAGACAAATAGTTGGAAATATTCAAAATTGGGTTGATTAACAAGTGATAAAACATCAACAACACTTTACTCGATTGGAAGACTTTCAATAGTGAACATTCATTTTGTCATATTCTTTGTCAAGGAAAATGGCTTGAATTTCACACTTATATCGATTATTATTTTCTGCTTCCGAAACTTTTGGAACATCTCCAAAAGAGGTATACTTTATGGACAATATCATATTGATGTAAATAATAGAGACGTTTAAATTAAAGACACAATAAAGTTTGAAACTTGCTCTAATGTTGCAAACTCTTTTTGTTCATTTTTTAGAAAAACTTGAAAAGTTTCGTTAAAGCTTATTATTAAGTCAGCATTTTCTTTTTGTGGTTCAATGAATCTTGAATAAAATGGATATCTTTTTTCTATTTGGGACTCAACCTGTTTTTTTGAGTAGCCTCTTTCTTGTTTATCACGCCAAATTTTCCAATTATTTTTTACTTTTTCATTAGGATCAAGAAATATTTTTAAGTCGCTTATTGAATTTATTTTCGAGTCATATAATGCATGTAAGCCAGTAACTATGATTATTGACGATGGAAAGATTGACTCTCCAATTGTAAATTTACCGTTAATATGGTCATAATCTCTCTGAATAATTGAATGATTTGTTTTGAGAAGAGAAATATCTTGAACTTCTTCTTCAATATTATTTGCTTCGGGATGAAGGTGAGTAAAGATTTTCCAATTTTCATCTCCCCTTTCCCATTTATGATATCTATCGCACTCATATACAAGGGTTTTCATTCCTTGTTTTTCAAATAATCGAGAAAGCTCTTTCGCAAGAGTTGTCTTTCCAGCTCCACTGTCCCCCGAAATTGTTATAATTTTATTTTCTTTTTGAATTAACTTAAAGAAATTGCTTACAAGCTTAACACAAACCTTATTATTTTCTAAATGTTTTTTAAGCAAGCTTGATGAATTAATGAAGCCTTCAGAATGATATTCTTCTATATGAGAATATAAGCTACAATAAACTTCCATTAAAGCTGTTTCACCAAAAGCAAATTGGTCGTTAAAACCTTGAAAATCATCCAAAATTAAATTTGGATAAGATTTACACTCATCTTTTGGTAATAAAATTTGACCTTTTTCATAGGTGTCAATTAGTTGACAAAGTGAGTTTAAATCATTTATGAAAATATCTGGTCTTAGCCTCATAACTAAATCATATTTTATTGATTCTCTTTTTTCAATATTTTTACGAAGAAAATCTATTGTGCTTAATTTAAACCACATTCTTTTAATTTTTGTTTGAACTTCCTGATTTTCATCTTCTTTTTCAAGAATAAAAACTTTTGCATTTAGTTCTTTTTGAATAAGGTTAAATGATACCGATGTGTTGAAATATGAGTCGCATTCAAATTCATTAGAAACAACGTAAAAGTAAAGGTCGCAATTATATTTTTCCATTAATAATCTCAGATATACCGCATTTGTTTTAAAAGTTCTTAAAAATCCAGTACAATAAATCGCAATTTTCATTTAATAAATATATTTTCTTTTTTTAAGACCACTTATAAGAATTGTATTTCTTGTCACAAACAGCAAAATTATTTTTCCATTCATCTTTGATAACCCAATTATGAGACTGTAATGTTGGTCCAACTAAACAAACTTTAAATTTTTCTTTCATCTCATCGCTTATATGAGGATATTGACTAAAACAGTCAACCCATAACCACTCACACTTTCCAACGAATTGCATCGCAAACTCTGGAGGCTCAACCTCACTATATCTTACGGCAATTCGTTTTTCTCCTGCTTTTTGCAATTTCATTATCATCGGAAGACTTGAATCAAGAAAGAAAAAATTATCAATACCTCTTTTATTTAAAATCTCCAAAATTCTCAACTCAATTCCTTCAGACTTTATATTGCAAATTATCAAAGCATGATTATAATCATCTAACCATTTTTCAAAATCTTCGGCTTCATTTTTAACATAAGGGTCATGTTGCAACACTATTTTATCGCCAAAGTCTCTCAAGTCAATCTCAACTCCAAAATTTCTTGGAATATTTTTTAACTCCGCAATTGTATTAATTCTGTGAGCTATAAATAACATAAAGGAAAATTGTTTACTTATAAATGAAAATCCTTCCTTTTAACTTATTATTTAAAAACGCATTCGCAACTTTCAGCTCAAAACCAAGAGACATCGTTTGTTGTAAAATTAATGACTGTCATTTTAAAAACACAAATTATCCAAATTGTCTGTTATTTTTTGACGAAAACTGTGTTGAACCATATGAAGAATATCACATGAGTTTACAAAGCAGCACATCCTATCCTTCTCGATATTTGAATATTTCTGTTGAAATTCATGAAGAAATTTCTGATAAAGAATATTATTTTTTTATTTATAACACATCAAATTATTACCATTTTATTTATGATTCTCTTCCTTATTTATGGGCTTACTTTTACTTGGGTCTTGATAAGCTCAATATTAAGCTTCTTGTAGAAAAAGAAAATCTTTATCCCTTTGTAAAAGAAACATTTGAATTACTAGGCGTTTCATATGATGTAATTTCAAGCAAAAAGCGTTATTCAACAGTTTATTTTAGTTCAAGCTTAACTCATGGAGGAAAAAGTAACTATCCTCAAAATCCAGAAGCAAAGTCTATTTATGAAAGACTTATTCAATCTGTTAAAGATTATACTTCTTCAATAAATGTTGGCCAAAAGATATTCGTGAGTAGAAGAACTCATCTTCACGATAGCAAATCAAATCTTGGAACAGACTACACACAAAGACGAATTTGCAAAAGCGAAGACAAAATTGTTGAACTGCTTTCAAAAAATGGATACATTGAAGTTTTTCCTGAGTGTTGGACGATGAAAGATAAAATAAAAATTTTCAATCAAGTAACTCATATTGCAGGCTTAATAGGAGGAGGTGTTTCTAATTCACTTTTCTCAAACGGTTCAACAGAAACATTGGTAATAGTTAGTCCGACATTTTTGGATGTTAATTTTAGATTTCAATTCTGTTTAAACCATACCAAAGTCACCTACTTCACAGAAACATTTTTGCTTAAATTTGATAACTCTGAATTAAGCCCTTATATTAGAGTAAAAAATAATGAAACAGATGAAGTAGGAGAAATTATAAAAGTTGTTGACGAAAATAAAATACGAGTTGTAGTTGGAACTAAAGGCTCAACATTCGTTAACTCGATTGGACAAGAAAAAGAGTTTTTGCTCTGCAATTGCACTTTTCTTGACAAAGGATTAAACAGCCCTTTTGATGTTGTTTGGAACAAATTTAAAGTATTGTTTTGTCAAGAATAAAATGGTTCACATCATAATTCCAATGTCTGGAGAAGGCCAGAGATTCAAAGATGCTGGTTATTCTCAACATAAACCTCTCATAGAAATTGACGGAAAACCAATAATTCAACACGTTGTTGAGTTATTTAACCCTCAGAATGACTCTTATACTTTTATTTGCAATGAAAATCATATTTCAACTATTGAACAAATGCACTCTTTATTGTTAAAGCTTAAATTAAAAGCAGAAATAATTTGCATTCCTTCTCACAAGCTTGGTCCTGTTTATGCTGTTATGTCTGCTAAAGAATGTTTGACAAGCTCAGAAACAATTATTTGTTATTGTGATTTTGGTTCTGTTTGGAACTATAAAAAGTTTTTGCAACACTCCAAAGATGGCTCAATAGCTTGTTATAGAGGTTTCCATCCTCATATGCTTGGACCAGACAACTATGCTTATTGTAATACGGACAAAAATAGAACTTGTTTAGAAATAAGAGAAAAACAACCTTTTACAAACAATAAAATGAACGAATGGGCAAGCAATGGTATTTACTATTTCAAATCAGGTGATTTGGTTAAAAAATATTTTAAAGCATTGTTAAATCAAAATCAAGGTCACTCTTCAAACGGAGAGTACTATGTTAGTATGGTTTATAACTTAATGATACAAGATGGGCTTGAAATTAACATTTTTCCAATTCAGAGAATGCTTCAATGGGGAACACCTTATGATGTAGAGTGTTATCAAAAATGGAGCAGCTATTTTTCGGATATTTGCAAATCATTTGTTAAAGTTGATAATCCTAAAAATTGCGTTACTATCTTGCCAATGGCCGGGTTAGGAAGCAGATTCTCAACAAAAGGATATAAAATACCAAAGCCTCTTCTTGATGTTAACGGACATCCAATGTTTTTTCAAGCTGTTGATTGTCTTCCAAAATCAGATTTTTTTAAGTTTGTCACCTTAAAAGAATATGTCGATAAGTATCTTGAAATTCAGACGACAATAGAAACATTATTTACAAATAGCGCTTTAATAAACCTTAATCATCTAACAGAAGGACAAGCTTGCAGCACAATGGAAGCTGTAAGATTTGTTAATCCTAATTATCCAATTCTTATAACAGCTTGTGATAATGCAAGTCATTATGATTCTCTTACATATAAAGCTTTATTGCAAGACGAAACAGTTGATGTTATTGTTTGGACCTTCACAAACAGTCCAACTTCAAAATATAATACTAACATGTACAGTTGGGTCAAAGTTGACGAGAAAGGATTTGTAACGTCTGTTCATATTAAAGATTGCCCTTTTGACGATGTAAAAAATCAACAAACAATAATTGGTACATTTTTCTTTAGAAAAGCTTCGCTTTATTCTGAAGCTTATAACCAAATGATTTCTGAAAACAACAAAACAAACGGAGAATTTTATATCGATAATATGCTGAATAACTGTATAAAGCTTGGCATGAAAGTGAAAACATTTTTAATCTCTCATTATGTTTGTTGGGGCATTCCTGACGAGTATGAAACATATAATTATTGGAGAAATCACTTTCACTTATCAGATAATCATCCTTACCTAATATTTAATGACGCTACATTCAATAATAACCAAATAAACTACTTTACACAAGAAAAGTTTTTTTAGTTTAAAAAACATCAAGTAAAGTAGTTAGTTCAAGGAAGATTTTGAAATAATGTTTTTCAACCAAAATTCTTTGCACTATTTTTAACGATATTGGCTTAAAATATTAGTACACATATAATCAAACAAAAATGCTTTCTGAATTTCATTATCTCCAAATTCTCCAGATTCTTCAGACAATTCTGAAAAATCATGTATGCCGTACTTATAGCACCACTAGAATGTAAAACAGAACAATGTACTTAAAATGGTCTTAATATGTATCAGTTTTTGAATATAAGTGCAAGTGTATATGTGCTATTAAAATTGTAATTCAAATGATAAAAATATTAAAATATTTTTATATTATAAATGATTAATGTTTGGCAACAAAAAAAATCAAGAAGATCGGGTAAAATTTATTACAACAATATATTGACAAATGAATCTAAATTTGATATTCTATCTAATACAAATGGAACATGGAAAAAATTAAAAGATGAATCTAATAATATATTTTTAATGAATGTTCCTCATCGTGGTATGAAATTAAGAGGTGGTGAAAATTTGTTTGATTATGATAATATGACACTTGAATTATACAACCAACAAAATCCAGATTATCCAATGTTAACATTTCCTCCTACAAATCCTGATGTGTTAGAAGAATGGATGGATAGACCTTTTAGAACGAGCGATCAACTTCGTTCATTTTGGGTTTATCAAAAATATAATCGTGAATTAGTTAATGATTGGAGTTGGACACGTATTATGAGGCATATGAAAGAAAGACGTATACTTTCTTATACTGATTTAATAAATTTTTATACGACTTCACCCCTAAATGATGGTAATTTATCTGATTCTATGCATTTTTTATCAGAGCCAGTACCTCCATTTCTACCAACTGATTCTAACAGAAAAGAACAATTTTTGAACAGGACTCGAAGTAGCCAAGAACTTTTGGGATATTGGATTTATAAAAATTATAATCCTGAGGAAGCTTCGCCGCAAACGATGAAAATCTTAAATGAAAGAGGTGTGAATTCTTATCATAGATTGGATGTATTTCTAGCAGCTAGAGATAGATATAGATTGACTCGGGGTTGATTCGGCTTTCTAATTCTGCTTATATATAATCCTATTGGATCACCTGTCGCATACCAACACAATGGTAAATGATTTTCTATTATGGTTTTATATCTTGATCCACAAACTTGGCATTTACAGACTTTTTATAAAGCTTAAATTTATAAAAATTTTAAATTAAAACCTAATAATAAATGAAAAGATATTCAAACTTAGAAAATACTTATTCATCAACTCAGTCAAATGACCTACCATCATATCTTCATTTGATGGACGGGGATTGGTGTCAAAATATGAACGATACTGTTCAGAAAAATATGAGGCCAGGAATTGATGTATGCGCTTCTACTTGTGATAATAATAATTGTAATTATAATCCTAGTGGTAATAACCTTGAATATCTCCATCAAGATACTAATCCAGAATTACGGTACAATAGTCCAGCTTGTACAGCAGGTCACAAAAAACCCGCACTTTATTGTACTATGCCAATACCACCAGGAACATTCTTTCAAGAAAACAACCCGGATGATATGTATGGGTGTCAATCTACAGAAATGGGTGATGAAAGCGCCATATCAAGTAATGATGATGAACATAGAGTTAAAAAATATTGTTATTATAATGAAAATTGCAAAGGATATTACAGTAATGGATCTAATTGGTATATTGCAACTGATAAGTATCCTATTGTTTGTGACAAGTCTCAAAATTCCGGCACAGGATATCCAATATTTAATAGAAAACTAAAATATCCACCGTCTAATGGTGTTCCTGATAAGTATGATCATCTTCGCTATAATAAAAATCCGGTTTGTGTATCTCCATATTCTTCGTCTAGTGGTAATCTTTCATATGTTAAGAATCTGTGTGAAATAAATCCAGATTGCAAAGGATATTACTCTAATGAATATAATTCTTGGTTTATTGCAACCGACACAGATCCTCGTGAATGTAAAGACAGAACTCTAAATGATAAATGGGCAACATTTCATTCAAAAGAATCTAATTATAAAGCATCGCAATTTAATTTAGGATATTATGGGTGTCAACTTAAAATGAGTAATACATGTAATGGAACAGATACTGATAATTGTAAAAGTTATGTTGAACCTCTATGTAATATAGATCCAAATTGTATTGGTTACTTCACTGATGATATGGGAAACTATGCAGCAACTCAAAATTTAACAACTAGAGATGATAATACATGTCAAACTTACTTGTACAAACCACCAGATAGAAATGATGGTTCCAATATGGGTTTCAATATCTTTAACAGAAAAAGATATTAAGTTTTTGGTATACTTTTACTTGAATTATATGAAAATTCTCAATCAAGACATGATTGAGAATAATATATTTACGAAAAATTTATCTCAAAAGATTAACCTACATTATATGATTTACTGATATGAAATCATTTACATAATATAAAAATATGGGCAGGATATATTTAAATATCCACATCCATATCATCTTGTAACAAATAGTCATCAAGCAGATTGGATTAACCGCTACTAGATTCATACAAAATTATATGAATCCAGCCCCGTAAAGGGGCTTCTAAACCATGTGTAGCTCCATGGTAAGAAGTAAATTGAGGCTAGAAAAATAATCTCCAAAGAAGATCTAGGTAAATTTCTAGCAAAAATGGTATTTTTTAGGGTTTGCGAAAAGATTTAGTTGTCATCCTGTCACTACGCCCTTAACCGCTTTATCTCGCTGTAATATACTTCTTACGTATAAAAAGGTAATCTTTAAATGTAAATTTATTTCAAAAAATTAATAATTTATATGTAATTAAAATAATTTTTGGTTAAAAAAACGTACAAATTAAATATTCTTTTTTAAAAAAAAGAATATTCTTACTAATTCATACGATTAAGAGCAAACTGTTGCTAGCCTTCATCTGATGCACAGCGTTGATATTTTTCATTTGTCTATAAATGACAGATTTTGATGTTGTTTATAACATGGTCTAAAAAAATTTTAAATTTATAAAATTAAATTATTATATCTATTTTCATAAATAAATATAGATCATGTTTAATTCTATTCAAAAATTTAATCAAGAAGCAAGTGAACAAAAAAGAATATCAACTCTTGATATTATTCTAGGTGAAATGACTGAAGATGTAAAATATGATCTTGAAATGAGGTATGAATCTGATATGTTTCTCCTTGATATTGATAATAAGACAGAAGGAGACATTATTTTTAATTTGGTTATGATAAAAAGTATTTTTTCTTGTAAAAAATATATCGAAGAATGGTTTCCAGACAGAATTGCCGAAAAAATTATTTCCATTATTATATTTTTACATCTACCATATTCTGACTACATCAGAAATTATACTAGAAATTTGTTTAGATTAATATTGGTAAATCTTGATATAGTTAATCTTATTATTGTGCGAAATGCAATAGAAGAAAGCTATGATAAGAATCCTTTTATAAACGATATTAGCACAGACTCGGAAAAAATTATAGAATTTTCTGCTTTTCTGAGTGAACTTTTTTCAAGAAATGATAAACAATTCGATGAATATGAAAATAATAACCCTTTTTTCAAAAGCAAGTATAAGAAAAAGGTAGAAAATATATCTGGGTCTCTTATTGGAAAAGCTGTAGGTAACTCTATAGGATTTTTAGTAGATGAACAGAACAGTGACGTGTGTTGTGAATATATAGATATAGTAATAAAAAAGATAATAAATTTATACGGTATTGACAAAGATTTAGGTAAATCTGGTAAACCTCGATACTGCTTGATTGATGGTAATGAAAAAACAATATTGTTTTCATATGGACAGTACACAGAAGATACTCAATTCACCAGAGAAATGCTAATGTCAATTAATGAAGGTAAGTTAAATATTGAATCTTTTAAAAAAAGGTTGATTTCACTTTACGGTGGTGTTTCATTGCAAGAAGGAATTGGAGCTTGTATGCGATCAGCGCCACTTGGAGCTGTTTATATGGGTAGAAAAGATCTTTGTAAATCAGTTTCTGAATTACAGTCTAATGTGACTAATAATTGCACAACTGCTAGAGCATGTGCAGTATTAATAGCCGAAACAACTAGGTTAGCGATTGAAAATAAAATTAAACCATATGCCAGATATAATCTTTTAACAAATTCTAGTATTTTTTGTAGACAACTTGTATTATCAATAATGTCAATTGAACCAAAATTGGAAAAGTATATTTTGACTATACCAGACTTAATAGTTATGAGAAAAAAGTTTATTAGAGAATCAGATCTTGACTACACAAGTGCTTGTATTCTTGCTGATAAGCAAATTATTAAAATAATTACAACAGAATGTGCAAAAAGTTTTGGTGAAAAACTATCCCATGGAGGAGAAACAATATCATCTTCAGTAGTACAAACTACTATTTTTTGTATATACTGTTTCTTATGTATTCCAGATTTTTACATTTCAGCTATTTGCATGTCAATTAGAGCTGGTGGAGATACGAAGACTACAGCTGCAATAGTTGGTGGAATAGTCGGAGCAAGATTGGGAATAGAATCAATTCCATCTTATTTTGTTGACAAGATTAATGATCAAGGAAAATATAAGTCAGGTGAAATGATTCAATTATGTCAAAAATTATATGATCAAAATTTTACAAATCGAATAACTCAACAATGTCCTCAACCATCTGTGTTTGGAACTCCTCAACTATCTAATCAACCATCTGTGTTTGGAACTCCTCAACTATCTAATCAACCATCTGTGTTTGGAACTCCTCA
>Ga0208226_1000074_pt1 | contig 32377 bp, 22 predicted proteins | sample LakMenE18May11ns_FD_150713 | JGI IMG/M metagenome (GOLD analysis project Ga0208226, IMG submission 150713) | Freshwater microbial communities from Lake Mendota, WI - 18MAY2011 deep hole epilimnion ns (SPAdes) | ecosystem: Environmental > Aquatic > Freshwater > Lake > Epilimnion/Euphotic zone ... | reverse complement strand
TTTGTTCAGTTGCTCAGGTTTAAGGTTAAGTAGCAATTTCACAAAGTTGTCAGTGTTTTTCTTAAGCTTTTCAGTGGGGGCAGGCAGATTTTTGTGCAGGGATTCGGACTTCCCATAAAAATTATTATCTTCATTTATTGAGGTTTCAATACTTGCAAAAATCCTATCAATATCGCTCTGCGAAAAAAGAGTCAACTGAGCAGTCATTGCAATATTATTTTCTTCTTGCTTAGCATCGTTTTTTACGATTGCGTTATAAAGTGAAATCAATGTTGAGATTCGTTCCTGCGCTTGTGGCAATGCAACAACGCTTACATCCATCAAGTAAAAGGAATCCAGATCAGGATCAAGAATAAGATTCGAGGTATCGCCCAAATGGGTGATCATGGTGCGAATAATTTTAATTAAGTTATCATGTTCAGTCTTGCAAACATCTATAGGCAATGTCTGCCAAGACTTTCGTAGTTGATCCCATTTTCTGGATAAGTTATCAACCTTTGCATCATCTCTTTTTCTTTTGGCTAGGCCATCCTGAGTGAATTGCAAAATCGATCCGAGTTCTTTATCTAAACTTTCCAAGGTGCGTAGGGCAGAATCCAAAGCAGATTGTTCTTTTGCAATAATGATGCTAGAAGCATTATCCCCTGCAAGGACTGCAGATGCTGCATTTTTGTGAATTAAAAGCGCTTTCAGTATCTTTTCCAGTGGCCTCTGGTAGATGTTCCCCTGCTTTTCGAGCTCTGCAAAATCAATCCGATCCTGTATTCCATCGATTGCAAAATACAAAAGCACAGAGATTGGAAGTAAAAAACTGACAGAAATTAAAAGAAGCCTTTGCAGAATACTCATGAATAATCCCTCGCTTTATCTTTCGTTATTTTCTAGGTCTGACCTAAGTTTGTTTTCTGTTGAAATCCTACGATTTTATCTGGAAAGTTTTAACTATCTTTTCCAAATCAGAAGCCATGGTATCCAATCCCAATGCTGCTGTTTCCAATTCAGTTGCACCCTTGGAAGTACTTCGGGCAGCTTCTGCTAGCCCCGAAATATTCTTGGCGATTTCCGAACTACCCGTGGCTGCATCCGCTGCATTTCTGGTGATCTCTCTCGTAGTAGCAGCTTGCTCTTCCACTGCTCCCGCAATCGTACTTTGAATCTCATGAATTCTACTAATGATGTTACGGGTCTTCTCGTTGGAACTTACCGCTTCCTTGGTATCCGATTGAATCCCCTCTATTTTCGTTCGAATATCTTCCGTCGCCTTGGCGGTTTCCTTAGCAAGTTCTTTTACTTCGCTAGCTACCACTGCAAAACCTTTACCAAATTCGCCTGCTCGGGCAGCTTCGATACTTGCATTTAATGCCAGCAGATTCGTCTGTTCTGCAATCGAGGTGATAACTTTAATTACATTGCCAATGATATTACTATTTTCGCCCAACCTAAGAACTGCCTTATTTCCAGTTTCTGCAATGCTAACTGCTTCGTTTGCAACCTGGGCTGCTTGCTGCGATTGTTTCGCTATTTCTCGGATTGTTGCGCCTATTTCCTCTGCTGCGCTTGCAACTGATTGAATATTCACACTGACTTCTTCTGCAGCACTTGCAATGGCATTAGCTTGGGCAGAAGTTTCGGTTGCGTTGGCTACCATGCTCTTGCTAACCATTTTCTGGTTATTAGAAGACACGATCAATTTTTTAGAATTGCCTGATATTTGTATAAAGGAATTGTTTAATCCTCTTCCTATGTACCACACAAGGAAGAAAGAAATAACCAATGCTAATGCGGAAAGCATTAAAGAAGAAAGCCTGTCATTTTGAAACTTGAGAATTCTAGATTCCAACAACACTTGAAGTTCCGCAGAGCATGTATCCCAAAGGCTAAAAGAATCTTCCAGAGCCTCATTGCCTGCTTCTAAAATTTTTGGATCAGCTTTAGTAAGTTCTTCCGCCTTAAGGGATGAAAGAAGCTTGGAAAAGTTACCAGATGATTTTTTAAATTTCTCCAAAGGCACACTGATGTTCTTCTGCAAAGACTCCGATTTACCATAAAAATTATTATCTTCATTAAGGGCGGTATCGATGCTTGAGAAAATCCTATCTAAATCACTTTGTTGAAAAAGGGCATTTTGGATCGCAAGAGCTAACTTGTCTTCCTGATCATTTGCACCCTTTTTAATCAGCGTACCATAGGTGGTAAGCAAAGTTGAAATTCGTTCTTGGCCACTAGGCAACGCAACAACGCTTACATCCATCAAGTAAAAGGAATCCAGATCCGGATCAAGAATAAGATTGGAAGTATCGCCCAAATGAGTAATCATCATACGAACAATCTTAATCAGATTATCATGCTCGTTTTTGCAAGCTTCGGGGGTCATAGTCTGCCAGAATTTCCTGCATTGATCCCATTTTCTCGAGAAATTATCAATTTTAGCTTCTTCTCTTTTTCTCTTAGCAAGGCCATCCTGGGTGAATTGCAAAATGGTGCCAAAGGATTTTTCAAGCACTTCAAGATTTCGAATCGCAGAATCCAAAGATGCTTCCTCTTTGGTAGCAGTTGTTAAGGCAGTAGAGTCACCCTCAAGAACTGAAAGGGCAGCGCTCTTATGAACCAGCAGGGAGCGAAGTATTTTCTCCAGCGGTCTCTGAAAGCTATTACCGTGTTTTTCAAGGACTGCAAAATCAATGCGATCCTGTATGCCATCAACTGTGAAATAGAGCAACACAGAAATCGGCAGTAGGAAACTTGCAGAAATAAGAAGAAGCCTTTGCAGAATGCTCATACTAAAATCTCACTTTGTTTTTCTTTAAGAGACAACGATTTATCCTCAAGGATTTGCTCAATGTCCAAAATATGTAATAACTTGTTATCAACTTTGTAAGTGCCAGTGATGAATCGCCTAATTTCCACGGGGAGTGTTTCAGGCGGGATTTCAAAATCATCTTTTTGCACCACAACCACATCTGCCACCGAATCAACTTGCAAACTGTAAAATTCATCTCGAAGCTTAATAATTATGTTCATGCAAAACTTGGCCTCCATGGTAGGCAAACCAAGTTGTTGGCGCATCCTAACCGCAAGGACAATATTACCTCGAAGATTAATAAGCCCGTTGAACGCCAAGGAAGCCAAAGGCACTTCAGTCACTTCAAGAGGGCGCAGTATTTCCTGCACATCCTCAATGAGAATTCCAAATAGTTTACCATCAATGGTAAATGTGGCGTAAGAAAGTTCCTTGCTCAAGAAACGACCTCCGATTTTTTAACTGTTAGGGCTAAAAGGACTCCAAGGTCAACAAATTCAGTGATTTTTCCGCTAACAACGCCTGTTTTCTTTATTCCCTGCCCCGTACTCTCACCATTGATTTTTATCGATTCGTAAACAGTATCGAGAATTTTCTCAACCGCCAGGCCCACGTACTTGCCAGCATAGTTATGAACGACAACCTGTATTTTTCGGGTTTTATCCTGAATCTCTACTCCACCCTTGATTCCCAAAATATTTCCAAGATTGTAAATTGGCATGATGCCTTCGCGATATTGAACCAAATGCATTTCGCCTGTCTTTTCCAATTGATGAGGCCTGAATTCTTCCAGTCTAACCACCTGCTCTAAAGGAATTGCAATCTGGCTTTCACCACCTGCACTAACCAAAAGAAGGCCCTCACCTGCACTTTGATTATCCGCTTTAATTTCGTCCTGTGCTGAAAGATCTTTAATGCCAAGGTCGCGAATTTTTGGTAAAACTCTTCCCAGCCTAGCCACTCCGGAAACATCAAGGATAAGCTGCACCAAACCATCTCCCATGATGGTCACCCCAGCAAAACAACCCACGCCTTTCAATCTCGAAGGAAGAGGCTTAACAACGATTTCATTGGTGTCCTTGACAGAATCCACCAAGAGGCCAAACTGCCGATCTTCAGCTTGCAAAATCACCAAATGATTGGGCTTCGATTGAGTTTCAGACTTTCCTTTGATTTGTAAAAGTTCAGCAAGATTGATCAAGGGAATGAGTTTGCCACGAAATCTGAATACGGGAGTCTCATGCACATACTCAATGCCACCAATTTTACTATCATCCTTAACCCTGAGTAATTCAGTGATATGAGTTTGTGGTATGGTAAAACTTTGGCCCGCAGCGGTAATACTAAGAGCTTTGATAATCGCAAGAGTAAGCGGAATACGCAGGTGGATTGTTGTACCTTTATTCAATTCGCTTTGAATATCAATCATGCCACCAATTTTTTCGATGTTGTTTTTTACAACATCCATGCCAACGCCTCTGCCTGAAACGCTGGTGATTTTTTCGGCAGTCGAAAATCCGGGAAGGAATATCAACTGTAATACCGAATTATCACCCATTTGCGAAAGCTGATCAGAAGAAAGCAACTGCTTTTCAAGCGCCTTCGCTTTGACTCGGTTAAGGTCGATCCCTTTACCATCATCAGAAATGACAACATTAACACGGCCGCTTTCGTGATACGCCCGAAGCAAAAGAGTACCTTCAGGTTTTTTATTGGCCCGGGCCCTGCCTTCGGGAGATTCAATTCCATGATCGATTGAATTGCGCACAAGATGCGTCAAGGGATCTTTAATAGCTTCTATTAATGTTTTATCAAGCTCAGTTTCAGCACCCTGCATTTGCAGGTTGATTTGTTTGCCCAGTTTGAATGCAACCTCACGAACCATGCGCGGGAATTTGTTCCATACATTCGATATGGGTTGCATCCTGGTTTTCATCAATGCTTCCTGCAATTCGGAAGTCACCAGATTGAATTGCCTTGATGCCACCTGCAACAAGGAATCGTTCAACCTTGTAGAGCACTGCAACAATTGGTTACGCGATAAAACCAACTCACTTGCAAGCGACATTAATTTATCAAGAACATCTACCGGAATACGAACAGAGGAATCCGAAAGCGCAGAAGCCACCTCTCGATGTGGTTCTTCAATTTTTTCCTTCATTACAGAAACAGTATCTGGGGCCTTTTCAATTACTAAAGTTGCTGGAATTGCAGTCGAAGGAACGGGCTTTACTGCATCTAAAAATGAACTTCCAGCATCCCTTGGAAACACCATCGTTGGCGCAATAACCGGTGCAGGATTCGGAAACACCATCGTTGGCGCAATAACCGGTGCAGGATTAGGTTTGATCTCTGGAGCAGGTGCTTTGGCAGCAGGAGCATTGCCAACAGATACTGGCGCCTTGGTGCAATCGTTAAGTGCTTTAATAATGGCTTCTGAATCTGAATTACCTTCGTTTTGATTCGACTCAAGGCTGGAAAGAATGGCTCTGGTGCCATCGATTGCAGCTAGCAACACAGAAGTAATTATAGTGGTAGGCTGAAGCGAGCCATCGCGTATTTTACTAAGCAAATTTTCTGCTGCATGGGTCAGCTTTTCGAGTTTCGATAATCCAAGAAACCCTGCACTCCCCTTAATAGTATGCATTACTCGAAAGATACTTTTTACCAATTCGGGATCCGTGGACTTCTCGAGTTGGAGAAGTTCAAGATCCATTCGAGACAGGTTTTCCTGACACTCGATGAGAAATTCTTTAAGGGCTTCATCCATTTCAACATTTACAGAGCTTGCAACGGGGATGGGGGCTTCTTTTACAATGGCAGGTGTCGGCTTAGTGCAATCGTTAAGCGTTTTTATAATTGCTTCTGAATCTGAATTACCTTCGTTTTGATTCGATTCAAGGCTGGAAAGAATGGCTCTGGTTCCATCGATTGCAGCTAACAACGCAGAAGTAATTGCTGTGGTGGGTTGAAGCGAGCCATCGCGTATTTTACTCAGCAGATTTTCTGCTGCATGGGTAAGCTTTTCGAGTTTCGATAATCCAAGAAACCCTGCACTTCCCTTAATAGTATGCATTACTCGAAAGATACTTTTTACCAATTCGGGATCCGTGGACTTCTCAAGCTCGAGAAGCTCAAGATCCATACGAGACAGGTTTTCCTGACACTCGATGAGAAATTCTACTAATGCCTCGTCCATTTCGCTCATAAGTAACTTATTAGTAAGAAATAAAAGTTAAGATTAATAGTGAGGATAGCATGGGAAGGGTGCGTAAACTTTAAGGGAAAGCGTGATTTTTAGTACAAAATAGCCCAAGGAAGGGCTTTTATTCGTACAACCGTTAAAACTGTACTAACTAAGTGCACTCTTTTAAACTTAAAGGGCAATAAACTTAGAGATTTCCATCTTAAGAGCAGAAGCCTCTGCGGATTTCGAAAGAATTCTGCATGACTTCAAGGTTCGAATAGGATCGAGCAGGAAAGAATCGGGTTCGCTGGTGATCAGCAAAACGGGGATATTTTTCAGCTTAGGATCTTGGCTAAGGCTTTCGACAAAGCCCTTACCATCTAAAATAGGCATATGAAAATCAGAGACGATAAAAAGAAAAGGTCGGCTCTGGGCCATGGCCAAACCTTTCGCACCATCAACTGCTTCTACAACATCATCGAACCCCAAGGTTTTTAAAATCCCCAGCATTCTTTTCCTGGCAAAGGAACTATCATCAACCAAAAGCACGGTTTTGGTGGTGGGCTGTGAAACAATAGGCTGGGTAACACTGGGCGCGTTTACAGGTAAAGTTGATTTAAGTTGTTCTGGAGTGAAGGGTTTTCTAAGAATTTTGAAATCGACTTTTGCAGCCAGGGATTCCATTTCATTATCAATGTTCGAGGTAATCAAGATAAAAGAAATACCTTTGCCTGAAGGTGTTGCTTTTATATTTTGAGCAAGTTCAATACCACTACAATCAGGTAGATTTTGCGAGCAAACAATGGCCTTATAGCCCCCTTTGTTAAACTGTTCGAATGCATCCTCTCCTGAAACCGCAAGTTTTACATCAGCAATACCAAGCGATTTAAGCTGGTTGCTAATCATCATGCCTTGAAGTTTAGAAGGTTCAACAAGCAAAACCTTGGCGCTATCGATTTGGGATAGTTCTGCACCGGATTGGCTAGGTCGTTCGATAAATGAAGTTGTAGCGATATTCGAATCATTCTGAATGGAAGTTTTTTGGCCTGGGTTGAAAATCAAAGTGCCTTCTAATTCAGATGGGGCACGCTTTGCTATCGGGGATTCAAAAAAAGCAGTGCCGGTATCTGTTTCGGTTTGGCTGGTCTGCGGAGTTATTACGATATTAGTTGGGGCGACATTAGAAACTTTCTCCAACATCTTGATATTTTCAAGATCGGCAACTACTTCATTCATTGTCTGATATCGCTGATCAACCGTCTTTGCAACCATCTTCTTAAAGACATTATCAAGTTTTTCAGAAACATCGGTCCTTAATTCTCTGATGCTTGGGATTGGATGGGTCATATGAGCCATCAACTTATCCATTACGGATTTACCCGTGTAAACATTTTTACCAGCCAGGATGTAATATAAGGAACAACCAAGGCTGTAAATGTCTGCGCGGTTATCAACTCCACTGGTGTTTTCGGCTTGTTCAGGAGCCATGAATTCCAATGTGCCTGCAATGGTGAATTGCTGGGTAAGGCCTTGCTTGTTGTGATCATCCGAAGATTCGGCTTCGGTTAGGCGAACAAGCCCAAGGTCTGCAACCTTAATATCACCCTGCCTATTTCTCATCAGGTTTTGCGGTTTGATATCGCGGTGCACCATCCCCTGATCGTGTACATATTGCAAAGCTTTAGCAGATTGAATCATGGCATCGATGGCTTCGCTTACGGGAAGGGGGCCATGCTTGCGAACAATCCCGTCAAGATCGTTCCCTTCAACAAATTCGAGAACCAAAAAGAATCCAGATGGCCCGAAATCTGCATCATAAGCTTGTATAACCCCGGGGTGATTAAGGCGCGCCAGGGTTTCTATCTCGCGTTGAAAGCGTTGCAAGTGATCTGGGTTTTCTTGAATTTCCGGGTTAAGCACCTTAAGCGCAACAATCCTGCGCATGCGTTTGTGCCTGGCACGAAAAACCGTTCCCATGCCACCTTCGCCAAGGCGATCAAGAATGAGATAATTGGCCATAGCCAAATCAGCAATGCGCTTATTACGAAGTTCACCAGCTTGAAATGCAGTGATCAGCCCAATTTGTTCTAAAAAATCGCCCAATGCATCGCGATCATCTATGCTTGCAGCTTCGGGGTATTTCTCTAACGCAGAATCAATTTCATCCTTGTGGATTACGCCATGCTTTACTAGTTCACCAATTGCTAGGTCTACTTCAGGTTTCATTTATGGATCCACACTAAAATTAGGACTTAATTAATTAATATTAGTTATAAGGTATAAATCTGTATGGAACAATGAATTGATTTGGTAAATTTAAGGGACCTACCTATTTCTTTTATTGAGGTAAGCCATGAATCGCAAAACCTTCACAAACCTTATTGGTTTTTCATTTATCCTAGCGTTTGGAATTTATGGCTTTTCACTTGCAGATGTTTTAACACCGCAACCTAAAGATAAATCAAACCCTTACATATGCAAATGGACTAATACACCGCCTATCATCGATGGTAAACCCACAGATGCCTGTTGGGAAAAAGCCATTGCGATCGACAATTTTCACCTTCCTTGGCTGCAGGAAAAAGATAGGCCATCCCTTACCAAAACCAAGGCTAAGCTTCTTTGGGATCGCGATAACTTTTATTACCTAGCCCAGATGGAAGATCACGACTTATTTGCTGATGTTGTCGAACACGATGGCAAAACCTGGGACAACGATGTTTTCGAAATCTTTATCAAGCCTTCTAATAAACACTCTGGTTATTACGAATTTCAAGTAAACGCTGCAAACACTTTTTTTGATTGCTTCTTTCCCAAGAAGAGAGAACTCACCGAGAATTTTGCTGACATCGTAAAAGCAGATAAGTTTCACATGGTAGCCAAGGTCTCCCAAGATGGCACATTAAACAAGCGAGATGACCGCGACAAGGGTTGGACGGTGGAGGGCCGTATTCCTTGGGTCGACTTCGCTAAGACCGGGGGCAGGCCCAATATTGATGAAATCTGGAATTTCGCTCTTTGCAGATACGACTACGATATAAAAGAAAAAAGCCCCGAGCTTTCAACCTCTGCACCCTTGAAATCCAAGACTCACGCAGACTTTCATCTCTTCGAAGATTATGCCCCCATGGTTTTTGAAGGCCCCATTGCACCAACCTCTTCCAAGGGTCGGGTTCCCGCTAAAAACATGAAAGTAGTAGGCTCGCCTGAACCTCCTCTGCCCTACAAAACCGTCAACGCCTTCCCAAAATTGAAATTGAAAAACCTCACCTGCATACTCCCTGTTCCTGATAGTAATCTCATGCTTGCTAGCTCGATGGATCGCCCTTACGCACCATCTTCCATCGTTCGCTTCGATTCACGAGAAGATGTTGCTGAATCTTTTACGCTTCTCGAATCTAAAGACACCATTTTCGATATGCTTTTTCATCCTGATTATAAAAAGAATGGTTACCTTTATTTAGGTTGCAATGGCCCAGGCCCAGAAGCCAAGAAATATACCCGTGTCGTTCGTTACACCATCCCCAATAAATCCCCATTCACCATCGATCCCAAATCTGCAGTCACCATCAAGGAATGGCATTCCGATGGCCATAATGGCGCTGCTCTCGCCTTTGGAAAAGATGGCATGCTTTATGTAACCAGTGGCGATGGAACTTCCGATTCCGACACTTGGGTTTCGGGTCAGGATATGACTAGGCCTCTTGGTAAAGTATTGCGCCTTGATGTGGATCACCCCGATGAAGGCAAACAATATTCCGTACCCAAGGACAATCCTTTCCTGCATATCAAAGACGCAGTTCCCGAAACTTGGGCTTATGGGCTGCGCAACCCTTGGCGCATGCACTGCGATAAAAAAACCGGCCATCTCTGGGTGGGTAATAATGGCCAAGATTTATGGGAACAAGTTTACTTCATCCGCAAGGGCGACAACTACGGCTGGAGCGTGATGGAAGGTTCCCATCCCTTTTATTCCCTAAGAAAACCAGGCCCTACTCCCTTCGTCAAACCCACCGCAGAGCATCATCACTCCGAGGCTCGCTCTCTTACAGGTGGCATTGTTTATTACGGCTCTAAATTCCCCGAGTTGCAAGGTTGCTACATCTATGGCGACCACTCTACAGGCAAAATCTGGGGCATCAGGCACGATGGCGAAAAAGTAACTTGGCATAAAGAAATCGCAGACACCTCACTTCAGATCACAGGCTTTGGCGAAGACAACGATGGCAATCTCTTAGTGGTTGATCTACTTGGCATCATCCACAAGTTCATCCCTGTTCCAAAGGATCTTCCCCAACCCCACTTCCCAAAAAAGCTTTCCGAATCTGGCTTGTTCCAATCCATTCGAAATCACGAAATGGTCGAAGGTATCATCCCTTATTCCGTCAATGCACCTTTCTGGTCTGATCAAGCATTCAAGGCTCGCTTCATCGCATTGCCCGAATTTGATTCCGAAGGCAAGCCCACCTTCATTGATTATTCCAACACTAAAAGTTGGACATTTCCTAACGGTACCGTCATTGTAAAATCCTTCGCTCTCGAAATGGAACAAGGTAATCCTCAAAGTAAACAATGGATTGAAACTCGTTTTATGACTAGGCAAGAAGGAGAATGGGCCGGCTATTCCTACCTCTGGAACAAAGAACAAACCGATGCTGATCTGGTTGAATCCGCAGGGCGCGATGTGTCTTTTCAAATCGCAGATAAAGGCGAAAAAGAGGGCACTAGAAAGCAAGTCTGGCATTACCCCAGCAGGGCCGAATGCATGGTCTGCCATAGTCGTGCTTCAAACTTTGTGCTTGGCCTTTGCGAAGTGCAAATGAATAAATCCCATGATTATAAAACGGGCCCCGAAAACCAATTGGAACACCTTGAACAATTACGATTACTAAAACCACGCTCTCCCGATTTGCGCACCAGTCTTAAACTAATGGGCCAAACCGATGGCAAAATAGATAAAGAACTTGATGAGTGGGTCAACACTCAGCTTAGTTTCCCCGATCAAAGAAAGATCACAACCCCTGACCACCTTTTGCCTTTGCCCGTTTCCCAATTGAAAAAGTTGGTGAACCCCTACGATAAAACCAACTCTCTTGAGGCACGTGTCAAATCCTACCTTCATTCCAATTGCGCTAATTGCCATATCAATGCAGGTGGGGGCAATTCCCAAATGGATCTCGACTTTTTTGCAGACAAAGACAAAATCAAGATCCTGGATGAAAAGCCCAATCACCATACCTTTGGTTTCAAGGATGCGAAAATAATCGCGCCAGGCGACCCAGAACGATCCGTTCTACTGCATCGCATTTCCATCGTAGGTACAGGGCAGATGCCTCAAATCAGCAGAAATTTGGTTGATAAGCAAGCGGTTGAATTATTTACTGAATGGATCAGGTCTATCCCTAAATGATACCCCTTCTCCAACGATGGCTCAGTACTTGGCCTGGCATCTTTCTATTTACATTCATCAGCTTGGCGCTGTTTATTCCTTCGTCGTTTCTAACCGATCCAGGCACCTTCTGGCATATTCGCACAGGCGAATGGATGATCGATCATCTCCAAATTCTTCGCACCGATCCCTTCTCGCAATCTGAATCAAACTGGGTTCCAACCCAATGGCTTGCTGAAATTTTAATGGCTTACTCCTACCGAATAGGAGGGTTTGCAACACTAAAAATTCTTTCATCCTTGATAATCGCAACTTGGATTTCCATCTTGGCACGCAGATGGTTTTTAGCGGGCATGCACCCCGCTATAGTTTGGCTTCTCGCATCCTTAGTGCTAATGATTGGAGCACTTCATTTTCTCGCAAGGCCTTTACTAATCAACTACCTCGGCATCACTCTTCTCTCTTATTTTATTCTCGATTTTGAAAACCGCAGAGCAAAGGCATCTTGGCTATTATGGTGTTTCCCCCTCGCTGTTTTTTGGGCCAACTGCCATGGTGGATATCTAGGAGGTCTTTCAATTCTCGGCTTGGCCACATTAACATGGACCTCGCAGTTTTTGTTTTCACAAGGACCAATAAAAGACTTTCGTACTCTTTTAACATTATGGTGTGGCAATTTTATTTGGCTGCTCGCACCTTGCATCTCGCCTTTCGGAATAGGGATGTATGAAGAATGGTTTAAAATTTGGTTTAAACTTGATCTTTCAAGCTATATTATTGAGCACGCTGCACCCAATTTGTTAGATGTTTACATGCTGGGGGCTTATGCTGCATTTGCTGCGGTGACAACCTTTTTTTTCTTATCTGGAAAAGGCGCACAACATCTAGGAATTACTGCAAGTATTTGGGCCTGGTTTTTCTTAGCACTAAAGCGCGCCCGCAATGCTCCCATCTTCATAAGCATTGCAGCAGTTATGTTTGAAGAGATCTGGCTGAATCTTGTTAGCTCGCAAATAATAAGAGAAGACTGGATTATCAGGCAGCCTAAAAAGCCTAGCGTAATAATGATCGTAACTTTACTGGTGATGGTGGCGGGCCTTTTAATTTCTTCTGCTTTGGGTTGGTATCAGGTTCAGCTAGATCCTAAAAAATGGCCAGTCGATCTTATTGAACCCATGCAACAGCTTGCACGAGATTACGGCCCGGATACCAAAATCTACAATGCATTAAATGATGGTGGCTTTCTGATTTTTTATGCTCCCAAATGGAGGGTATTCCAAGATGATCGCTGCGAAATTCATGCGTTTCGCGATGGAATGAATGATGGCTCTTGGATCACCAAAACCATGCATCTGGAAATGAATGCCCCTGATCAACTTCTTTTAGAATTACAAAAAAGAGGGATCAAACTCGCAATCACACCTAAAGATTCCCCCTTGGAAAAATTATTGCAAAGCACTAATCCACCTATAAAACCTGCTTTTTCAGGCAATACCCACACTATTTGGCTTATTAATCCAACATTATGAAATGGGCCTTTTGTAATTCCTCGCTTAAGTGGCCTGCAAATAAAAAGTCCGGGGTGTATTAAAGTAATAACAGTGCGGAAAGGACAAAACATATAAGGGTGTTTAATCCCCCACGACAATCGTATGAGGTCGTGATGCCTTCTGCCCACCGGCATCCACTGTCGCAATAAGCGAGTGAATGCCGGGCTTCAAAGAAATCTCAAATACCCAGGGGCCTTCAGTCTTTTCTGCGATCAGTTTGGCTTCGTCCCGAAGTATAATACGCGTTGGTTTTATTTCATTATTGATCGAGATTTTCACGGTCATCTTTTTTCCTGCCGAGTACAATATAAAAGGTTGTTTGTCACCCAAGCCAGGTGGTTCAATGATCGTGACATCCCTGCTTGCCCCGACAAATCCCTGCCACACGCTTGCAACCCGCTGCGAAGAAAACCAGCATGCTAAATTTCGGTCACCTTTGAATTCTCTCCAAGCAGCAATCATCGGCATCTTCCCGTCCTTTCCCCAGGTGGATATATCGCCTAACCATCCTTCCTCGAGTGGAATATCTGCAAGTGGGGTGGGCTTGTTAGAGATCGGTATTTTTGGGAGGCGGCGGGAAATGGCTTCATCGAAGTGAACGAACGAAAGATTGTTAGCAAGTGCAAACTCGTGCTTGCGATTCCACTGCACCGCAATCCCGAAACGAGCTTGAAGTTGCCTTTCTAACGATAATTTAGTCTGCAACTTCGCCATTTGCGATCCGTCTTTCTCTCCGAAGATAGTGATCACGGGTATGCGGCGAGTGGCTTCAGACCCAGGCCCGACTTCCAAACACACCGGGGCAACTGCAATGGTGCGCTCGGGCATCATCTCGGCAAGTTTCATGCTAATCCCACCGCCACGCGACATACCGATGAAACATAGGGGTAGATGTTCCAATTCGGGGCGTCCGGCCTTCTTCGCAAGTTCGGCAAGCCCGGTGGTAAGGAGAGCATACTCTTCGTCTTTTACTCCATCGAAATCTACTTGCACATAGGCGAATTTCCAGTACCGACATGCGGCCTGCCAATGCTTGCTTACATCATCGCCTTTCGAGAAGGGGTTGCAGATTCCGCCACGAACGACCTTCAATCCTTCGGGAATCCATGCACTGACGAAAACCTTGTCCTTTGGTCCGCCCAGAACTGGGTCATTCTTGCGGGGGTTCTTAAGCGTGTATTCGATGCGGGCGTTGAAATCCCCTGCGGGTGCCTGTGGTTCTGGTGCACTGATCAAAGCATTCGTGACAAAGAGAAGGGTAAAAAAGACACAAGTCATCTTGGTATTCCTTTCCGCTATTTAGCGGTTTTACATAGGTTCCAGCAGTAGATACCATCGGCACCGCGTAGATAAAGTTGCCCCGCAACTATAGGGTGGCTGATAGGCATCTCATAGCCAGTCGCATCATAATGGGGCGTATTCCAGGGCTTGCCGCTTGGTTTGAAGGAATCAGCCGTGGTACCTAACATGAGTACATCGTGAATTCTGCCGTGCTGACTGTCCGGCTCGTGGAAGAAACGCCCCTCGGCGCAGTAACCATGGCTCTCTTGGTCGGTCCTGGCATCGGGGGCAGTTGCCAACACTTTGCCGGTAGTAACATCAATCATTTTCGTACCAGCCTTGTTGCGGATGAAGGCCCGATCTTTCCAAATCGGCAGGCCACTCATGCCCCCACTCACGAACCCAACTTTTTCTTCTCCCGTGTGCTCCCAGAGTTTCCCGGCTTTCGCCAAGGTGATCTTCCAACCGCTGGCACGGCCAAGTAGATTCTCGTCGCATGGTCCCATCTTTTCCATGCCGGCATTCAATAATAACACATCGCCAGCAAGGGAAAGTGAGGCTTCTTGCCGGCCCGTGTCGAGAGTCCAGCGATCCTTGCCGGTAAGGGGGTCGAGACATCGAACTTTGCCGTCAATGTTACCGCACAGGACCGACTCTCCACCTGTGTGAACCCAGCGCGTTGGAGTCGCATGATGGGCAAGGCACTTCTGTACCTGCCAGAGCCTTTTACCTGTGTTGCCATCGAACCCCATCAGCCCGCCTTGAAAATCCGGGCAGACAAGTACGCCTGAAGCGAATGTGCAACCGTTGCAATGCCCGCGGTTGATACCACCAAAAGATTTCTTCTCCTCTAATCCCTTTTTCTTAATCGCCTCTAGTTTCTCATACTCGGCCTCGAGATTTCCCTCCCAGATGGGCTTGCCAGTAGCGGCATCGAGGCAATAAATGCGGCAGGTTGAACCGATGGCATACACCCGTCCGCCAAAAACCGCCCCGGTATGATTGGTAATGATACTCTTGTGGTCAGTCCAGTTTAATCCCCTGCCCTGGAACACCTGTTTCCACAATGTTTTTCCTGTTTTTGCATCAATGCACAGAACCACATCATCGGCCGACACTCGCCAGTAGTCCGGAGACCAGGTACCCGGGCCTTTATCGCGTTTCTGTTGTTCTACAGCATCCACAACCTCACCACTCGGTACGAAATAGCTGGCAAAGATGCGCCCATCGGCAACAAGCAGGCTGCTTGCTCCGCCTCCTGGCAATGGAATGCCACCACCGGAGGTTGCTTCGCCTCCACCCATAAGTGGAATCTTAATTGATTTAAAGTCTGTGAGTGAATTGTGCCATCCATGACCGCCATATCTTGGGCTCTGCGCAGCTCCCGGAGGCGTTGGCTCCTGACTCTTCCACACCAGCCGGGCGTCCTTCAAATCGTCAATCAGTGTCAAACCACAGTCTGTGGCACTAAAGTTTGCGTTGGGCCCGTGGTAGCACGGCCAGGATAGCAAGTCAGAAGCATCGGCAAAAATCGGGAATACTACGATAAAGGCAACGAGAATAATCTTTGTCATGGTCAATTCCATGCCTCCGTCTCGCCTATTGCAGAATATTTTTAACAAAATAACAATCCAAACTGATGTATTGCTGGTTGGTACAATTTTAACTTCTAAACCTTGTTCCCCGGCCAATCCCATCCTCTTCTTTGCCAGAGTTTTATACTCGAACTGCTTGTGAATGTAGTCATCCCCAACACTGGGCTTTTATAAAAAAAGGTCGTCTTCGGCAGCATAATAATACCAAAGGTTTCTGCCGGATTACACAAACAGTTCTGCGAGCGGCCCGGTTTGGTCGAGGTCTTTGAGTGTCGGGTCGGGCATGCCGAATGTGTCACGCTTAAAACCAGCAAGATGGAGCAAAGTCAGGTACATGTTCGCCGTTGTACGATGACCCTTCTGACCGTAGCCAGGGTAATCGACATAACGGCCGGTCTTAAGTTTGCCGCCAATGTTACCAATAACCACCATCGGCCATTCCCAGCACCGGCTATGGTGCCCTTCGGCGCCATCAGAAAGGTACACGATCACCGTGTTGTCGAGCATGGTGCCGTTACCCTCGGGCACTTTTTCAAGCTTTTTCATAAGACCAGCGATCAGATCGAAGTGATACCTTCGGATGATGTTGTAAAGATCGAACCAGGTCTTGCCTTGGAAAGTGCCACCATGGCCGATCGAGTGTTTGTCGATATTAAGGCCCAAACCTTTGAAAGTAATGTCAAAGTCGCGGATACCGGCAGCACTCGAAAGGGTAAGAACATTAGTCAAGCCGCAGATAAGTGCGGCAGCCCCGAGGTCAAACTGAGCATCCAACCTGTCGGTCTCGATGGCACTCCTATATTTGTCGGAAACAACCGGCCCTTTCTCGCGCAGCGTATGCTTGATTTCGTTAAGACTGCTCTGCCGGTTGCGCAGCGTCTCGAATGTTTCAAGATACGCCTGGAACTGCTCTTTTTCCGCACCCGCAATATTCGCCCCAGCCTTCTTCAAATCATCCTTGAGGAAGTCGAGCAGATTGTTCCTGGCTGTGAATTCCTGCTTTGCAGCACCATCTGCAACGATCCCGAAAAGGGTGCTGTAGGCGTTCAAAGGGTTCACCATCGTAGGCAGACCTTTGTTGGGTCCTATGGCTGATATGTTATAAATCACATTGTTTTCAGTTCGCTTAGAGATGCCAAGGCCAATGTGCGGGAAGATACCCGGAAGCGCCTTCGCCAGTGCACCGTCAATCGTCTCGCCCAGAATGGCCATGCTTTCGCCGCCGTTGCCCCGGCCACCACCCCAAGCCCCGAGTGCCTGAAAGTTGTTCGAATGTCCACCGCCGCACACACGCCCAGATAGGCCCTGAACGATGGTGATCTTATCTTTCCAGGGGTTTATCGGTTCAAGGGAGAAGGGGAGTTCCTTATCTGCAAGGGGCACATCCAGCAACTGTGCTGGCCCGTTGAACGCCTCCTGCTTTCGGCTTTCTCGTTTAAGGCCGACCGGGGCAAGTTGCTCGGGACGGACACCGTTGCTCTCAACCACAAAAATAAAGCGCTTCGCTGTCATAGGTTTTCCGGCAGCTTGAACTTCGATTTTTGCCATCATGGGGCTGAGGAATGTAGCCCCTGCAGACAGGCCGAGTGTCTTCAAAGCATTGCGGCGGTCAATAAACATGTTGTAAACTCCGTAAAAGGGTTTAAGTAAATTTAGTCACTTCCTGGATTCCGGCATGCGATACAGGAAAGATTCGCTAGAAAGTAATGTTGAGATCAACGACTTCATGCTGCCACCACTGTTGCGATACGCCTTATGTATGGATTGGAGAGAGGCGGCGTCACCTGGTGACTCGTTGCGCCCCAACCAGTAGCGCAGGGCATGCCGGACAAACACCTGCTCGACTCGTTCCGAGGCGGCCAGTTTCTTCATTAATTCTGCAGGATTCCCTATATTACCTTCAAGTGAAGGGTCGCCCACATGGGCAATCACGCCAGCGGTATTCAACTTAACATTCAGCATCACGGGTCCGGCAGATTTACCTTTTTTATCTATGTTTTTTGCAGTTGCCTCGAGGTCTAGAACTTGTTCTTCAATGCGGAAGCGACCAAAATGATCGTACTGTTCTAATGGATAGGCAAGGTCGTTCATCAACTGGTGGCATTTCCAGCAATACGCCTGCTGAGTTACCGCCATCCGCTCACGAAGCGTTTTCTCAGGTGTGTTTGGCAATTGGGCATCGACGGTGATCGGCACATCTGGAACCACATTGCCCAGCAATCGTTCGCGAATCCACTTGCCTCGATGGATTGCATGATTGTCAAACGAGGTTGAGTGAGCCACTAGCCAGGAAGGCTGTGTGAGAATACCACTTCTTTCGTTTGCAGGAAGTTCCACAGGTTGCTGATCCGGGAAGTCCTTCAACCCATAGGATTCGTAAATGCTCTGACCGGGCGGTTTATAAGTCTTATTCTCGAACTTCTTCGGGTCTTTTTTTAACTCGGACTCGTATTTGGCAAAAGCCTCAGCGCGCTGCTTCTTGATGGTTGCAGCACTTTTGTAAGCTACAAAGCTCTTGTTTGTAGTAAGCAACTCCCGAAGAACCTCGCTATCCCGTTCCAAAATCAAAAGCACGAGTTGATCCGTGTCTTCTACCAGGGAACGGGCGTGGTGCCCCGGGTGATTCAATGCGCCTTTATCGTCCTTGAATACCTCGATGGCTCGATCGTAGGCGAAATACTCGCGAAAGAATCTTAGAATTCGAGGCTTTTCTAACTTGGGACTTTCGAGCATCCGGTGCACCTGCCTTGCGACACCCTCATCTGTAGCCAATCCCCCATTGGCAGCAGCGGCGAGAAGTTCCGCATCTGGGCGCTTGTCTGTAAGTGCATATGCGAGAGCATATGCAATCTCACGGGGTGCAAGTCGGATTCGACCCTTAACATCAGGAGCACCGGTCCCCATTTCCATCCGAAAAACAGCTTCCGATTGAAGCAGAACCGCCGCAAGTGTGAAGCGAACCCCAACCATCTGACCCGCTTCGTCAATGTTCTTCTTCATCAGACCCACGAACCGAAGTTTTTCCTCGGCAGTCGGTGCCCGCTTAAGCACTATTTCGAACTGCTTGACGATCGCCAATTCCATCTCCATGCTGCTCGGCATTGATTTAGGATTAAACAGAGTTGAAAATTCTTTTGACATATTTCCCTTGACCATACCACCCTCGATCTTATGTGCGGTTTGTGCCTCCACGATGATCAGTGCATTCTGAAGAAGTTGGGCGGTCACCGGCTCATCCATCCTCGGAGCACCCGTATCCTTGAATGTGTTTTGCCCTTCATGAGAAAAAGGTTGGGCGATGCCTACCTGATTCTTCGCAAGATCGTTGGTGAATGCAAAGTAGATTTCCGGGCTGATTCTACGGATAGAAGGCCCGCCATCAAATGGAGGAATATTTCTCGGATTAAAAAGAACGGCATGTGAAATTGAATTGCCATTATTATAGGCGGCCCTGCGGGTAAATGGTCGGCCTGCTCGCTTTGCCTCGGCATGGGCCCACCGCCCCACCGCCACCAACTCCTCATCCAATGGGCGAGGTTTGCTCTTTGGCGGCATCTCACCAATTGTGAGTTTTTCCAAAACCATCGCCCAGCGGGCGCCACTGGTGCTGGATTTCATATCCGGATCTAAGGAGGTAAGGTCGAGTCTTTCTCCCTCGATTTTCTTCGGGCCATGGCACGACACACAATGCTTTACAAGGAATGTCTTTACAGACTTATCGTATTCCGTCTTACTTTCAGATCCTGTAGTAAACTTCAAGATCTCGACAGGCCCTTCTGAAGAAATCTGATTCTCCTGAGCCGAGAGAGAGAGCTGGCAAATAAAAATTAACGATGAGTAAACAACGACCAGACACGAAAGACTCAAAATTAACGATTGCCCTGTGTGACAAAATCTAAATCGTTTGGGATTATCACGGCCCTTATTTTTATTTAGGAGCCATCTTGCATTGAGAGGCATGATATAAACCTCTTGGGGATGGATTCGATTTAACTTACGCAGGCTTGTTGCGGTTTATATTAAATTAATATATATTTTATACTTTATAATTATTCATACTGCAACTTCAAAAATCGTGTTCAACTCCATACAGTCCAGGACTCGATACTAAGGGTGATACACAAGTGTTGGATTTTCCCAAGCTAAGAACCACCCTAAACGCACAAACCTATTGTAAATCACCAACTACGAATTTAAATCCAAATTCCTAACTAAAGATTCCCCCTTGGGGAAATTATTGCAAAGCACTAATCCACCTATAAAACCTGTTTTTTCAGGCAATACTCACACCATCTGGCTACTTCCCTGATTCTTTAAAAATCGTACTAATTAATTTTTAATAGTTGAATGCTTTTATTTTCTAATTATGATAAAGCGGTGAGTGGATTTAGCTGATTCAGTTTTAATTTGTTCAAACACCTTACAAATGAGCCTTATATGAATCTTATTCGAAACAAACTCTGTGCGTTCTTGAAGGATGAAGATGGCCCCACTGCGGTTGAATACGCTGTTATGGTGGCTCTTATCATCGTGGTTTCAATCGCTGCTATAACAACTTTAGGCACCAAAGTAAGCACCACTTTTTCTAATACTGCAACAAAAATCACCACTGCAACAACTGCAAGTTAACTTAATTAACCTTTAAAATAAGACTTTTTCACCAAAAAAGGGTGTTGCAATGCAGAGCATCTTGGCTTATTTTAAAAAATTCGCAAAATTATCACTATAATTATTTGACTGGGCATAAATAAAAATCTAGGTTTATATATTCAGATGACGATCAAGCACGATCCTAAGAGCACTGATAAACTGATTGACCAGGATTTTGTAGCACCTGATTAATCAACAAAGATTTTTACTACTTGGTTTCATTACATTTTTAAGGAGTTTACGATGAACACTCTACGCGAAAAGTTGGTTAAGTTTTTGAAGAGCGAAGATGGCCCTACTGCAGTTGAATACGCTGTTATGGTGGCTCTGATTATCGTGGTATCGATTGCTGCGATCACCACCCTTGGTACTAAGGTAAGCACTACTTTTTCTGATACTGCAACTAAAATTACAACTGCGACAACTGCTAGCTAGTTTAAACATCCCCCTCTGTGGGAATGTTATTTACAACTAGGGCGTAATAAATAAGCGCCCCTCATTTTAAGGGGCGCTTTTAAAACCCCGAATAATAATACTTGAAGATCATCAAGTACTATTTACAATTCACTTTGTTTTCCCTTAGTTTCCATATCCTAAAGGAGTTTCTCATGCGCACTTTACACGAAAAGTTGGTCAAGTTTTTCAAAAGCGAAGACGGCCCTACTGCTGTAGAATATGCTGTTATGGTGGCTCTTATTATCGTGGTGTCGATCGCTGCGATCACCACACTTGGTACCAAGGTAAGCAGTACCTTTAGTGGCGCTGCCTCGGCCATTCAGTAAGTTACTTGGGTTTAATTGTCTTTATAATTGGGGTGCGTGATGGATTTTAGTTTAAATGTCTGGCCTATCGCCTTGGTTAGCCTTGCAATGATCGTTGCTGCAATCATCGATGGCTGGAAACTTAAAGTTCCTAACGCACTCACCTTCCCATTAATTATCTCAGGCTGGATTTTAGGATTGCTCAATACTTTTCAAATCCTTCCTGACTCAGGCATTGGTGGAATCGGCGGCAGCCTCACGGCCACCCTTTTAGGTTTCGCTCTTATCTTCCCCGTTTATGCAATTGGGGGCATGGGAGCGGGAGATGTTAAAATGCAAATGGGGTTTGGCGCCTGGGTGGGTGCATACTACTCTTTTGGTCAGGCCCAATATATCGTATTGATCGCTTTTTGCTGGGGCGCCATCATCGGAGGCATTATTGCTTTCTTCATGATTCTCTTCAGAAGGCAAATATCAACCAATATATTGAACACCCGTGAAATCCTTTCCGACCTCGCAACCAAAAGCGTGGACGAAACGGAACAAAAAGCCGCTGCTCGTAAACCTAGGATGCACTTGCTGCCTTATGGCATCCCACTTTGCCTTGGGTTTCTGGGCTATCTGGCTTACCTGCACCTCTACTTACAAATTCCTTTGCCTGTTTATCCCATCCAATAATTAGCTTTTTTTAAAAAATAAGCTAAAGTATTAATGTGCAGCCAACGATTGCGCTGCGGTTCCCTTCGCAAGATGCTAATTTATAGCAAACAAGACTTCCTATCTTTGCTTGTTTACCTAAGGCCAGCATGATTTATCGATATCTTCGTTATAATCGATAAATCTTAAAGCTGGTAATGCTTTTGTGCCGATGAAATATATGAGGGATACTCCGATTGTACGGATTAGAACTCAGGATATATCCGGTGCCTCAGCGACGAGAGGCCTAGAACGATGAATCCTAGAATGTTGGCGCTTGGTATGGCGGTTTTTTGCGGCTTGGCTGCGGCCTACTTGGCGATGACTTATAATAAAGGGAATCAAGGTCCAAAAATGGTTGAAGTTCTCAGAACTAAAAGCAAGGTGCCTTTCCGCGAGAAGATTTCTGACCCTCAGAAATACTTCGACCTCATTGCTGTTCCTGAGCTTAATCTTCCTTCTAAAATTCTAAAGTCCTTTGAACAAGTTAAAGACAAAAGCCTTAATAAAACACTTACCGATCAATCCTTTGTTACTGAAGATGATCTTCTTGGGGCTAATCAACACTACCTTACCGACCAACTCGATAAGGGTAAAAGGCTTTTTGGCCTTACTGTTAATGCTGAATCCCTTGCGGGGGGTTTTATTCTTCCGGGTTCCACGGTAGATCTGATTGGCACCAAACGCCTTGCGAACAACAACATCGAAACGCAAACCGTTTTGGAAAACATTCGAGTGATGGCTGTAGGCGATAAATCGACCATTAATGAAAAACAGGGCGATGTACGCCATTCTATTGTTGAAAATACGGTGACTCTTGAGGTTAGCCCTGAAGAAGCACAAGTTTTAGCAATGTGGAAGTCCGTTGGTGAAATCAAACTTTCCGCCAGGGCCAAGGATGATAACGAAAAAGTTAACACCAAAACCACCAAGCTAAATGAAGAGTTGAAAGCTAATGAAGTGTTGAAAAACGAACCTGAAAAGAAGAAAATTAAAAAAAATATCTTTGGTGGTAACGACAATAAACACACCCTTGTGATCTTTAATACGAAAGATTCCAAGGAAAACATCACCAACAATGATGCGGTAGAGTTTGAAGAATACGAAAAAGGCAAATGGCGCACGGTGTTTAAAAACACTCGGAATACAAGTGCTGTTGAACAGCCAGATGAGGTTCCAGTAGATGCGCCTGAGAAAGTAAAGCAATAGTCAGGGATGGTTGCGGAGTTTTATAATTTTGGCGAAGGGAATCGCCAGCTTGTTTGAAGAGGTTGCAAGGATGCTATACAAAAATCACTACCTAGCTAAAAGCTTGCAAGCCTGCATTGCCATGATGATCATGGTTTGCAGTGTAGCATCGCTAATGGGCCAGGTTGCACCGCCTTTGGTTAAGGGCCCTGATTACGCAATTCCCATTGATTTCACCATCAAGATTCAGATGAAGACCAAAAAGCTTATCAAAAACGCTCGCACTTTTGACAACAAAATTTTAGAAGTAAAAGATGTGCTGAATGATCCCAAATCTGTTTATTTAAAGGGTTTGGCTGAAGGTGTTGCAACACTGGAATTAATTTCAACAGATGAAGAAAGAGAAGAAGTCAGCGTTTATGTACTCCGTCAACAAACACCAGTAAACAATATTAAGTTTTTAAAAGAAACCACGATAGATATTGAACACTTGAAAAAAACCCTGGCGCAGGCGCTTCCAAACACCCCGCTTGATGTAAGTTTTCTTACCAGTGACTCGGTTTTTGTAAACGGTGCGGTTAACTCATATGATGATATGCGCACTATTCTTCATCTTGCCAGTAAAGTGGTTGATCCAAATTATCAGGATAAAGAAAAAGAAGGACCAACCTATGACCTTAATGATGCAGCAGGAAAAAAGATTGTTTCTGTTTCCTCAAAAGTAGTAAACGGACTAAAGCTTAAGTTTAATAGCGAGATAGAAAACCAAGCATTAAAAACGGGAGCACCTCCAACCACCACCTTTGATCTTGCTTACCTCAAAAAGGTTATAAGCAATGCTGTACCTAATTCTAATATCCAAGTCATTCCTATCACCAAAGATGCTGTCATAATTTCTGGTTATGTTTCCCGTGCAGAAGATATAAGTATGATTCTTTCGATTGCTGGAAATATTGTTGATCCTACTTTATTTGATGCTCTATCGCAAAGTAGTACAACTCAAACAAATAATCCTGGACAAACCAATCCCACTACACCACCAGCGGGCAATATGCCCACCGATCCCAATGCTGCTGCAACTACACAACCTGCACAAGCAACACCCAGAACTTCCCAAAAAGTTATTAATGCGCTTCGGGTTGCAGGCGTGCAACAAGTTCAATTAGATGTCGTGGTAGCGCAAGTTTCCCGTTCAGAATTTAGACAATTAGGTTTTAACTTTCTTAGTTCCCGAAATAGTTCTTTTATAGCCAGCACCTTGACTGGCCTTGCAGCACAACCCACTGCTGTGGGTACAGGCCTAGCTTCAGGGGCCACCCAAGGTTCTGCACTGGCCGCAAATGGATTTGTTTCAAGCGCCACGGCTGCTGCGAATATCCCCTTCGGTGTTTTAAATTCTAATAGTGGATTTCTAGGATTCCTTCAGGCCCTGCGCAATGAAAGTGCTTCCAAACTTTTAGCGGAACCAAAACTTACCACCTCCAGTGGCAAGCAAGCCTTCTTCCAAGTGGGTGGCGAACAAGCTGTTCTTAGTGGATCTTCAGGGGTCAACGGCCCTGGTGCAGCTTTTCAAACCATTGGTACCACTCTTAGTTTCCTTCCTGTGGTTCTAGGAAATGGCAAAATTCAACTTACGGTTAACCCTAGAGTTCGAACCCCAAACCCAGCTTTTGGGATTCAAACCTCATTTGGATTCGTAACAGGGTTTGATGATAAGCAAGTAAGTGCAACGGTAGAAATGGAAACAGGACAGACTTTTGTTATCGGGGGTCTGATTCAAAATGAAACCCGTGGCATTGTAAATAAGATTCCCGTACTTGGTGATCTACCTTTCTTGGGCGTTTTATTCAGCACCAAGGAATACACTGAAACCGAGCAAGAAGTGGTAATTTTAGTTACCCCCTACTTGGTCGATCCACAATCTTGTGATCAGTTGCCTAAGTTGCTTCCTGGTCAAGAAACCCGCAGCCCCGATGATTTCGAACTCTTTTTAGAAGGAATTTTGGAAGCACCCCGTGGCCCAAGAAAAGTGATTCAAGATCGCAAATACATCCCAGCGTTTAAAAATGCCAAGCCTTTGGATGCTGAATCGGGCGAATCCCGCGTACCAGGCAATTTGATTTTCCCTACCCGCAATCAAGAAAACCCTAAACCTAAAGAACTTCCAATAATCGAAAATCAGCCAGTGCCTCTGCCTGTTCCAATACCTGTTCCAGAGATTTTAAAATCTGAGAAAGTAAGCGAAGCACCGCCTGTTCAGATTAAAAACAGCAGAAGTTCATTACCAATCAAGGTGTTACCAGGGGTAGCCAACCCAAATAATTCTGAATCAAAAATTAAAACATCATCGTTACAGACACTTTCTCCTGTAAAATAAAATTGTACGCTTTTTAAATATTACCACGGGCAATTGAATCATGGCTGAGTTTGACCAAAATAATATTGAAAAATCAGATGAGAATCTTCTTAGATTGGTCATTATGAATCCCCCAGACAAGGGGCATGAAGCATTGCGCAGTATGTTTACTCAAATACCCTATGTATGGCTGCAGGCGGAATGCACCAAGTACGAATTCCTACAAGAAGTGATTGCCAACCAGACTACTCCCCATGTTGTTGTAGTTGCAATCGATGCTGATTTAGAAAAAGCTTGCAAAGCAATCGAAAGGCTTGCGCAAGAATTGCCTGATGTAGCCATTCTTGCAATCAGCAAACGTGATGATGGGCAAGCAATATTAAAGGCCCTAAGAGCAGGCGCAAAGGAATTCCTTACCATGCCTTTTGGCGTAGATACCCTATCGGAAGCACTTCGTAAACTTGAAAAAACAGGAAAAGCACAACATTCTCCCAACCTAGGGGTTAACAAAAAAGAAAAGACATTGGTCATCTCTTTTCTTGGATCTCGAGGTGGTGTGGGTTGCACCAGCCTAAGCGTAAATCTTGCTGCTACCCTTGCCGCAGATCCTCATAATAAAGTAGTGCTTGTGGATCTTGATCTTGCCCTGGGTGATGCAGATATTGCACTCGACTTGATTGCAGATTACACCCTGAGCGATCTTGTTGAAAACATCGATAAGCTGGACATGACTTTTTTAAACCGATCATTGAGCAAGCATTCGACAGGCTTGGCGCTATTGCCACACCCGCTTAATGTTGGTGATGCAACTGCGATAACGGAAGATCATTTAAAAAGAATCATCTCTTTACTGGGTGCATGCCATACGCATTTGGTATTAGATTTGAGCAAGAGCCTTCGCCAGACAGATATCTGTGCGTTGGCAATGTCGGACTTTATTTTCTTGGTGGTTCAATTAGAAATCACCAGCATACGCAATACAATTCGTCTGCTTTCCACCTTGGATGCAGATGGCAGGCTTGGGCCTAGAGTTAAATTAGTTCTTAACCGGGTGGGTATGGTGACGGATATCAGCAGAGAAAAAGCAGTGGAACTTTTGGGCAGGCCTTTTTTCTGGGAAGTGCCCAACGACCATAAGATAATGATGGAGTCGCGAAACTCTGGTACTCCGATGGTAAAAAGCGCACCCGTAAGCAAGATCCAACATAACTTCAGCGACTTTGCTGATGCGGTATGCAGCAAAACAAAAGCGAACAAAGGGGCCAAATCTTTTTGGCACTCCTTTTTCACCAACAAATCTTAATGAGAACACACCATGTCTAGGCTACAACGGGGATTATCAGGAATTACAGCAGGCTTAGGCGGCTTGGGTGGACACCTTGGCCAAGGTAAATCATTTGATGAACTTAAACAACTCATTCATGGAAGACTTGTCGACAAACTGGATCTTTCCAAGGTTAGTGAACTTGCTGGCGACACACTTCGAAAAGAAATCCGCGTAGTTGTCGAACGACTTTGCGACACCGAAAACCCGCTGCTCAACCGAGTTGAAAAAGAACGATTGATTGACGAGGTTTTGGATGAAACTCTCGGCCTAGGGCCTCTCGAGCTTCTTTTAAAAGACTCCACCATTAGTGATATTCTTATCAATGGCCCGCATAAAATCTTTGTCGAACGAAAAGGCAAAATGACTCTTTCCGAAGTTAAGTTTCGCGACAACGACCATCTGCTTCAAATCATTGATCGCATCGTTTCTAAAATGGGAAGGCGCGTTGATGAAACCTCCCCTATGGTGGATGCACGCCTACCCGATGGCTCGCGCTTTAATGCAATCATCGCGCCTTTGGCACTCGATGGCGCAACTGTAAGTATCAGGCGCTTTGGCACCAAGCCTCTGATGATGACAGATTTATTAAGCTATAACGCACTCACTCCTGAAATGGCTGTATTTCTTGAGGCATGCATTAAAGCCCGCTTAAATGTGATTATTTCTGGTGGTACTGGTTCGGGTAAAACCACTCTCCTAAATTCGCTTTCCAGCTTCATTGGCAATGAAGAACGAGTTATCACCATCGAAGATGCTGCTGAACTTCAACTTCAACAAGAACATATTGTAAGGCTGGAAACCAGGCCACCAAACATCGAAGGCAAAGGCGCTATCACCGCCCGCGACCTTGTTCGTAATGCACTTCGTATGCGACCCGAACGAGTTATCATTGGCGAATGCAGAGGTGGCGAAACTCTCGATATGCTTCAAGCCATGAATACCGGCCATGCGGGCTCCATGACCACCATTCATGCCAATGCCCCTAGAGATGCCCAGGCTCGTATCGAAACATTAGTGATGATGGCTGGGTTGGAACTACCCATCAAAGCCATGCGCCAGCAGATTTCCTCTGCTGTGGATTTGATCATTCAAGCGAACAGGTTGCAGGGGGGGCCCAGAAAAATCACTCACATAACCGAAGTGATGAACATGGAACAAGACATGATCATCATGCAGGATATTTTCCTTTACAAGCAACAAGGTTGCGATGCGAATGGCAGGGCTTTCGGGCAGTTTGAAGCCACGGGTGTACGGCCAAGTTTTGTACCCAGATTGGAAGCTGCGGGCGTAAAGTTTCCCCCCAATTTATTTCAAGAACGCGTTCTACTTAAGGATTAGGGATTCATACCTTGGAAATTATTTACCTTATCGCTGTTCTGGCATTCTTCGCAGTCGCTGCATTAGTGATGGCAATATTCATGTTTTCCACCAAGGAACCCAACAAGGTATTGGAAAGCAGACTGGATGTGCTTGCAGGAAAGGTCACCCGCGAAGAAAGCAGGCAGACAGATCTGCTTCGTAAAACCTACACAGAAACCGACCGCAATTCGCTTATTCAAACTTTCATGCCCAGAATGATTTCCATCGAGAAAATATTCGAACAAGCTGATTGTAATATTCCACCCTCTACCCTGATCAGTATTTCGATCATGCTAGGGCTATCCGGAATTGGGCTCCAGATGGCTGCGGGCCTGCCCTTCTACGTTGCTTTTGTTTCAATCCCTTTAATGGTAATACCTTGGGTTTGGTTGTATCAAAAACGCAGCGCAAGGTTGCAAAAATTCTCCGAACAATTTCCCGAAGCTTTGGAATTGCTGGCACGCGCGCTTCGATCTGGCCAAAGCCTTTCTGCAGGGTTGCAAGTGATTGGCCAAGAGATGCTTGAACCCATCGGCGTGGAATTTGGTAAAGCATATGAAAAACAGAAACTCGGCATGCCTGTGGAAGATACCTTAAAAGAAATGTGCAACCGTGTTCCCAGCCTTGACCTCAAGTTTTTTGCAACTTCTGTTGCGATTCAAAAACAAACGGGTGGCGACCTTGCCGAAATCCTCGACAAAATTGGTTACATCGTTCGCGAAAGATTCAAAATTCTTGGTCAGGTGGCGGCTCTTACTGGGGAAGGCCGCATGAGCGGTACCGTGCTATTAGCATTGCCCGTGGCTTTGTTTATTTATTTGCGCATCAGCAATCCAGAATATATCCAGCCTCTTTGGACTACCGAAATAGGCCGAAAAATGCTGGCTGGTTTGGTTGTGGGGCAAATATTGGGCGCAATCACTATTAAAAAAATTGTCGACATCAAGGTTTAGAAAGGAGAGAGAAATGGTATTACCCGAATTCATGCAAGATTTGATTCCTTTACTTCTCGCTCTCCTTGTGGGTGTTGGTATCTGGAGTTTGCTCAGTTTATTTTCTGCAACAAACAAAAGCGAGCAGACCGATCGATTAAAAAAACTTTCCAGCAAGGATGCAATCACCGAGGCAGAATCCTCTGATTCAAAAGGCGGTATCTTCAACATGCTGTTGAAGACTGCCAAGGCCCTCGCATCGCCCATGATGCCTTCTACCGAAGGCGAGCAAACCGAAATTCGCAAAGAGCTTTCCGCTGCGGGGTTTCGTAGCGAAAATGCAGTCCCAATTTTTCAGGGCCTGCGATTCATCACTCTACTAATCTTTAGCCTGCCTTCGATTGCCTATTTTATTCCAGCTTATGGCCTGACTTATGATGGCCTTAAGTATGTGGTTATTTTCAGTGCAATCGGCATGTACATTCCAAAAATCGGGTTGTGGTATGTGCGCTCAACTCGGCAACAAGAAATCTTCCTTACTCTGCCTGATATTATTGATCTTTTAGTTGTTTGTGTTGAAAGCGGCTTGGGCCTTGATGCTGCACTACGTAAAGTTTGCGATGAAATGAAGGATCATGCCAAGGTAATGGCTTCGGAACTTAGCCTTTGCAACTTTCAGCTTCAAATAGGCCGTGTTAGAAAAGACGTACTCCGCGATTTGGGCGAAAGAAATGGCGTAGATGATTTGCGGGGCCTTACCACTATTATTATTCAAGCTGATCGCTTTGGCTCTTCCATTGCCAATGCTCTAAGGGTTCAATCCGATACGATGCGAACCAAGCGCAGGCAGATGGCGGAAGAAAAAGCTGCAAAGTGCGCGGTGCAATTACTTTTCCCAATGTTATTTTTCATTTTCCCGGGTGTCTTCATTATTCTGGTTGGCCCTGCTGCAATCAAGATGATGATGTCTGGGGCGTTTTAATATTAATCATCAGGCCATGGATGGCCGATTGCTTATAAGTGGGATTCATACAAGGAGGTTAGTCATGGTTCACCCAAAGTTCAACATCACCAAGAAGTTTTTCCTTTGCTTGGTTCCTTTGTCTTTAACTTTTACTGGTTGCTTTGGCTACCGTGATGTGGTCGACCCGTATTACCCAAAGCGTTACAATGTGGATGCTCGTAATTCAGTAAGGACAGCCCTTGCCCCACAAGTAAGTAATGGCAATGTTCTGGATCAAACCGTTTGGGATTTTCATTTTGAAACGGGGAAATCTGAGCTTAATGCAATGGGTAAAGATCATTTAAAGAGGCTTGCCCGCAGAAGGCCCGCAGCCCAGGAAGTTATTTTCCTGCAAGTTGCGCAAAACCCTGATGAAAAAGTTAATAACAAAGAACTCAACAAGGCTCGAAGCGAAAACATCAAGGCTTACATGACCAAAATTTCTGAAGACAAGGTGCATCCTGAATTCCAAGTGGTATTGCATGACCCTGCAGAAGTTTCAGGATCAGGTATCGAAGCTGCTCGTATTATAAACGGCAAACAATCAGGTGTTACGGGTGTATTTATCAATGGCCAATCCGGGTCCTCTTCTGGCGGAAGCAATTCTGGCCAAAGCAGCAGTGGCGGTGGCGGTGGCGGCGGCGGTGGCGGCGGTTCTTCAGGAACAGGGGGGAATTAATACCCTTGAATTAAGCTGGCGACCTTTTAATTAGGAAACTTCAGCGTGATGTATTTGAACTTTGATTACTGGTGGAATTTTGTCTTTTCCGATAGGGCGATATTTATTCAATTCTCTTTGATAATACTCGCCTTCGGTATCTGGCTGCTGATGAGAAAATGATGCTTAAGGAGCGAAAGTGAAATCTCAGGACAAAGATCAATATATCCCCACTGCGCCTCAATGCCCTGATAATCTCAAGGAAACTGGCCTTAACTTCGGCATGCTTTCGGAAATGGTTTTAAAAGCTATTTATACCAAGGGCGCAATGCTAGGTATGGATATTTCTAAATCGTTGTGCCTCCCTTTTAAAATCATTGAAGAAGCTTTGGTCTTCCTTAAAAACGAAAAGTGCATCGATGTTTCAGGTGGCGACCTTATTGGCAGGGCCAGTTACAAATTCAACCTTACAGAACTAGGCAGACGAAGAGCACAAGATGCCATGAAGGTTTGTGGCTATGTTGGGCCCGCCCCCGTCAGCCTGGAAGATTATGTTGATCAAACCTACAAGCAGGCGGTGACCAACTTGCCTGTGGATCCCCAGGCTTTAAGAGAAGCTTTTAGCCATCTGGTGATTACCGATGAACTTTTCAATGCAGTTGGCCCTGCAATTCTTAGTGGCAAATCTATTTTCATTTATGGCCCGCCAGGTACAGGAAAAACCTCGATCGCCCAAGCCATAGGCGACTTCATGAATCGCAAGGGTGGTGATATATTTGTCCCGTATGCCTTCCATTTCGAAGGGAACATCATCTCCATATTCGACCCTGCAATTCATATTCCGCATGAAGTCCAAGCAGAGGCCCCGAAAGATGAAGCAGAGGCTGCAATCCGCAGGCTCTTGAATACTAGTAATCATGATAGCCGTTGGGTTCGCATTCGTAGGCCGGTGATCATTACAGGTGGCGAATTAAGCCTCAGCATGCTCGAGCCCCGGTACAGCCCAGAATCTAATTATTACCAGGGCCCTTTGCATGTGAAAGCCAATGGCGGAATCTTTCTCATCGATGACTTTGGCAGGCAATTATGCAGCCCTAAAGAGCTACTCAACCGCTGGATTGTTCCTTTGGAAAGCCGGGTAGATTACCTCAACTTGGTAAGCGGGCAAAAATTCAAAGTACCTTTCGAACAGTTAACCATCTTCTCAACCAACCTCGATCCCAAGGATATTGTTGATGAAGCTTTCCTCAGACGCATGAGGCATAAGGTAGAAATCAACGCACCCAAAAGAGACATCTACGAGAAGATATTTGAGATGTATTGCAAAAAACTTTCGATGAAACCCTGCCCCGAAGCCGTGGACTACCTATTTGATCGCTATTACTCCAAAGGCAGGTCAGTTCGTGCCAGCGATTGTCGTGATTTGCTGGAGACAGTGGCCTCAATATGCCGATTTCGTGGTAGTCCAGTTGTGTTGTCACGCGAGTTGATCGCAGAGGCAGCAGGCAGCTTCATCGGCGACTTTGCCTGATCTTCCTCGCTTCACCCGGTGGCCCCAACTTCTGAACTTTGCTTGTTTAGCTGGTTGGAGAGTTATCATGAAAAGAATATTCCTAGTTTTCCCCGCGCTCTGTTCCACTCTGGT
>Ga0208226_1000069_pt1 | contig 33109 bp, 18 predicted proteins | sample LakMenE18May11ns_FD_150713 | JGI IMG/M metagenome (GOLD analysis project Ga0208226, IMG submission 150713) | Freshwater microbial communities from Lake Mendota, WI - 18MAY2011 deep hole epilimnion ns (SPAdes) | ecosystem: Environmental > Aquatic > Freshwater > Lake > Epilimnion/Euphotic zone ... | reverse complement strand
ATCCCTTCTGTAGATAATACTTATAAATTAGGAGATATAAGTAAAAATTGGAGTAACGCATATATAAAAGATATAAGCGCCACTAATATTAGTGTAAGCGGTAATTTGATTCCACTGAACAACAATAGTGGAAGTTTAGGTACTATTAGTATTGATAGCAACACTTCCAGTATTCAACTATATCATTATGAACTTATTGCAATTGCACGAACATGGTTAGAACATAGAACTATTGCTCAGAATTCAGGTAGAACTTTGGCTGTTATTTTAGACCTATCCCAAAATAATGCAGTTAAGAAGCTACTTCAAGACAATGGTTCTGGTTCGGCGTGGATAGGAGGAAGGAGAACAGGATCATCAGTTAAGCCTATTGGAGTTACCGGTAGAGGAAGTCTATATTGGGAATGGATTAATGGAGCCACTTGGAGTTATAATAATTTTGATGGTGAAGAACCAAATAATCAGGGCGGCAATGAAGACTATCTTGAAATTAATGACCTTGGAATGTGGAATGATTTAATAGGATCTTCTCAACTCCATGCTATTTATATGACTACTATAAATACTACAACTACTATAACTAGTATAAATACTATAAATAGTAGGATTTGGAGAAATGCTTATATTCGTGATATAAGCGCTACAACTATTAGTGTTAATCAATTAATAGTTACCGAATTATCTTCAAACAATATTGCTAGTGTTATTAGTAATTTAATTCAAAGAATTGCTATTCTTGAAGCTCGCCCTTAAAATGTATTTAAGAAAATTACAATTATTTAAGAAAATTACAATTATTTAAAAAAATTACATTACATTTTATTTTATTTTATTTTATTTTATTACATTTTATTACATTTTATTACATTTTATTACATTTTATTTTACTAGTTTTTATATTAATTAAATATAGAAACTAGTTGGTTATTATGTCTATAACAAATAAATTAGTAGCAAATATAAAACAAACACAAGTTGATATAACTAAATTTACAGACACAAGTAATGTTATATGTATTGATACGTGTAATAATCGTATTGGTATAAATACTAAAACTCCACGCTATTCTATTGATATATATGGCACAAATGGTAAAATTTTTGTAAGTAATTTAGAAGTGGCACAAAATGCTAATTTTTATACTATAAGCGGCACTACTATAAACTGTCTAGATGGTAGCTTTACGCGCAATTTAGACGCAAGTTTTATTAATTTTAAAACTATTAGTGGGTCATTAATAAGAGCAACAACTATTAGTGGTGTTAATATTATTGGAATTTGTGGAGATATAATAGACTTAAGTGGTACTAATATTAAACTTAGTAATGAGCTGAGAGCAGTTACTATTAGCGCAAATACTATTAATGCTACTACTATTACTACTAATATTTTAAATGCTAGTACTTATAATATTGAAAGAGGTATTTTTACTGATTCTATCACAACTAAAACAGCCGATTTTAGTAATATTAGTGTTATAAGAAATACTAGAACTAATATTAGTGGTGGAACTATAGATTGTAGTAATTTAAATGCAAACTTTATAGTAAGTACTAGAATACACTGTCTAGAAACACTTTCTGCTGGAACTGTGAGCACAGATAATTTGATGTCTGCTTCGGGAAGCCTATTTTTTACACTTTCTAATGGGCAATTCTATTTAAATACTGGATTAGGAGATGATAACATAGCTAATATACAAACTTTAATAACCGAGGAATTACAGGATGACTTGTCTACAAATGTTATAACAGCTAAGCAAGGTTACATATTTGATTGTTGTATAAATAATTTAACAGTAACAAATATTGATATTAGTAGAAGTTTAACATTACCACAACAAACTTCAGGAACTTCATATACTGGTTCTTATGGAAGTTTAGCAATTAAGAAATTTGAAAACAGTTCAATAAATAGTTTAGCAATATATAATAGTAATTCAAGATGGTCTAATATTTTTACTGCCACACAGTATGCTACTATTGACTTAAGTAGTAATTCTAATAACAATATAGTAAATTATAACATAAGATCAGATATTAATATTTTACCTAATTATAGATATATTCCAATAAAATTTAAAATGATTAATGCTAGTCCAGCAAAAACAGAGTTATTTAATATTAATAATAATAACTATATAGAATTAAGTAACACTAATTTTAATTCAGGAATTTACGAAATTAATGCTAGCATTACGTTAAGTTATAATAATACTATAAGTGGCGATGTTGAACCAAATGATTTTACATTTGGATTATATGATAAGGCGGTTTTAGATAAAGCTATTCTTCCAGCTAATAGTAATATTAATAGTAATATTACTAATATTATTTTTGAGACTTCTTATAACTATGTAAAAAATAAAAATCTTATATTGGCATTTGATAATAGTTATAACTATTCTAGTGTATCATTAAATTATATTGGACCTTTATTTGCCTATACCTTGTATATTAATAATTATAAAAGAGGATTATGTTATTTGGTAAGCTCGCAAAAAGATATTTCCCATTTTAATGTAGAATATTTTAGTTCAACTATTAAACTCCTAAATTATGACATATAGCATAATATTTTTTTATATTTTTTATAATTATTTTATTTTTAAAGTAATTATAAAATTTATTATTTATTAATTACGTCTTGACCGTCTTGATCTTCTTGACCGTCTTGATCTTCTTGATTTTCTGGGTCTTCTGTATTTTCTAGATCTTCTAGATTTTCTTGAACGTCTTGATCTTCTAGATCTTCTTCTTCCTCCCTTGGGAGGGGTGGGTAGTTTGCCGTCATCATCGCTGTCACTATCGCTGCCTCTATCGCTGCCTCTATCGCTGCCACCATCGCCGACGTCTGTGGTTACACCATCGTCACCTGTGCTTTGCAATTGAGCATCGGCTTCGGCTTGAGCTTGAGCTTGAGCTTCCTCTAACTCTTCTCTAGCAATTTGTAGCGCATTTTCTTTAGTATCATTTTCATCAGGTAACTGTTCTGCAACTGCAACTGCTAATTCTGCTCTAGCAAGTCGTACCGCATTTTTTTTACTAGGATCATCATCAGATACATTTTCTGCAACTTCAACTGCTGATATTGCTCTAGCAATTAGTAGCTTATTTGCTTTAGTAGGATCATCATCAGATAAATTTTCTGCAACTGCAAGTGCTAATTTTGCTCTAGCAATTAGTAGCTTATTTTTTTTAGTAGGATCATCATCAGATAACTGATCTGCAATTTCAACTGCTGATTTTGCATCTTCTATAGTTAGTCCTCCTCTCATTCTTCTGGTAGTTTTTCTAGAACGCCTCGCCATTCTTATTCTTATTATAATATAATATAATAAAAAAAATTTTATAAATATAATATTCTCTAAACGAATAAACAAATAAACAAATTACTTACTTTATTTTGATTGTTTCGATTTTTTTGATTGTGCTTCAACTTTATCAGTTTTATTAGGCAATTTTAAAAAGTCATTATAAGCAATTTTCAATTCTTCAAGTTCTGTTACCCACATTTCTTCTAAAGTTTGCGCTTTAATAGTTTCTAACTCAGTTTTCTTTTGTTCATGTTCTTTCATTAATTTTTCAACATTTTCCTTGCTTACTGAATCCATTGGCATTTTGATTAAATAATTAAAGTCGCCATTTTCTCCTAAATCAAATTTGAAATTTGTTAAGATTGTAACAATCTCTTCCTTAGACTTTTTCCGCAAGTCAATAGTATCATCTAAATTATATTGAATAAACCGCGCTTTTGATGTTAATGTTTTAAGTTCTTTGTCTAGTTTTACAATAATATATGCTTTTCGTTGCGCATAATAGTCATGTCTAATAACATAGTATGCATCAATAATGTCATAAACATTATTATATTTACGTAATTGCTCTTTTTCATTAAATAAATGCATGTTTGTATTAGATTGAATACAATAAAGTTTTAAGTATTTTTCAATACCTTCAATATTATAGTCGTGCTTTTCTAGCAGCAATTTACTCATTAGTCCTGGATAAAATGTAATCTCAAATTCAACATTTAAATCAGTAGACATGTCTTTAAAATCTTTAATTAGCTCCTCTTTGTTTCCTGTTTTAGCAGTTCCTGTTCCAGTTCCAGTTCCAGTGTTATTGAGTCGCTGTTCTAAAAATTCCTTATAGTCTTGTGTCCATGTTCCAATAGGAAGCTCAGTAACACGAATTTTATCATTACCAAGTATTTCATAACATCCTTTAATAACATATTTATTAGCTTGTTCGTCGCACGGATAAATCGTTCCTTTAAATCCCTGATAATATGGTTCAATTAGTAATGTCTTCATATTTGCATTCTTAAGCTTGCCTACTAAATAATCAATAATTTGAATAGGATTATAACACATAATATCTGTGCTAAATCCTGTTCCAATGCCCTTTGCACCATTTACAAGCACCATTGGAATAATTGGAACATAATAAATTGGTTCAACACACACTCCATCATCTTCATTATATTTAAGGACATAATCATCTAATTCTGGAAATAGTTTTCGAGTAATTGGATTTAAGTATGTATAAATATACCTTTCAGAAGCAGCATCCCTACCCGCCCCCATTAAACGTGTTCCAAACTGACCACAAGGCATAAATAAATTAATGTTATTTGAACCAACATAATTTTGCGCCAATCCAATAATCGCACCATTTAAGCTTGCTTCACCGTGATGATAACATGAATGTTCCGAAACATAACCGCTAAATTGCGCCACTTTCATTTCATGCGTTAAATTTTTCTTAAAACCAGCAAACAAGATTTTCCGCAAACTGATTTTTAGTCCATCGCAGATATTAGGAATTGAGCGATCATTATCATATTTTGAAAAGTGTATCATATCATTATTAATAAAGTCTTCATAAGTCACTTCTGGGTTAGACGTATTTAAATATAGATTGCGGTCATAATGTGAGAGCCAATTTTTGCGATCATCTGCTCGCTTTTTATTAAATACCATATCAATTGTTTGTCTTGAAGTTTCGGTGCTCTTAAAATTGACTATTTTCTTCTTTAAAAAGTATTCTTTAAATTCTTTACTAGTGCTTGTTCCCAAACCTTTGTAATATTTAATAGACCACTTACTACTATCTTGCTGACCATTCTCTCTCCAATTCATATATTCGCCATTATTGTAAAATTCAAGCGTTTCTTTCCCCTTGGTCGCCTTTAAAATGGGAGTATTCATATATCCAATAAAATTGGGAATTTGAATTAGTGACTTCCATTCGCTATCAATCATATTTATACCAAGACCTTTAATATGGCTTCCATCTAAATCTTGATCAGTCATAAATAATAATTTTCCATACCGCAATTTACTGGTAACATCATTTGCTGAATATTCTTTACCGTGTTCTAAACCAAGAATTTGTTTAATTTCAGTAATTTCTTTATTTTCCGAAATTTTGGTAATGTTTTCACCACGAATATTAAACATTTTGCCTTTCATTGGATAAACACCAATAATATTACGGTCTTCGCGAGACAAGCCAGAAATAATTCCTGATTTTGCCGAATCTCCTTCACACAAGATTAATATACATTCATTAGATTTATTTGTTCCGGCATAATTTGCGTCTACAAGTTTTGGAATATTGCGAATAGTTTTACATTTTGTGCCGTCTGTTTTTTTTGCCGCTTTATTTTCTTTTACTTCCGTTAAACTACAAGCGACAGACATAACACCCATTTTAGCCAACTTTTCTATAAACTTAGTGCTTATTTCACAAGATGAACCAAAATTGGAAACCGCAGTGTTTAAATAGTCTTTTGTTTGGCTATCAAACGCCGGATTTTCAATGGTGCAATTTACAAATATCATAAGTTGTTCTTTAATTGACGCTGGTTTAACTTCAACATGCTTCTTTTCTTTAATATAAAGCGTTAGTTTTTTTACTAATTGTCCTACAATATATTCTACATGTTTCCCTCCTTTAGATGTATGAATACCATTTACAAAACTGACTTGTGTAAATTCTTCATTTGGAGCTAAGCAAACAGTATATTCCCATCGCTCATTTGCCTTTTCATAAATACGCGGATGTTCGCTTTTACAACCAATATAAAGATTAGCATAACTTTCAAAATCTTTGACGTCTGGGTCAAGTTTAAGTGTATTATATTTGACCTTAATAGATTTATCTGTAACTGCAGCAATATCAAAAATTCGCCGAATTAATAGTGCTTTAAAATCACTGTCTAAATTGCCTTCTTTTAAACCGAGTCGCTTAAAATCTGGCTTAAAACTTACACTTGTATAAGGTTTGCCTTTGCACTTAGTAATTGTTGGTTTTTCAATAATATTTAAATTATTTTTGAATTCTTGGACATATTTTTGACCTGTTTTAGCATCTACTGTTTCAATTTTGCCCCACGTCGACCATATTAAAACTAATTTAAATCCGAATCCATTTTTTCCTCCAACTACTTTTTTTTCAGTTTTATCATAATTAGTAGAAGTTCTCATATGTGCGAAAATTAGTTCTGGAATCCATACACCATATTCAGAATGAATAGAAACATCAATCCCATTTCCATCATTAGTCAATGTAATAATACCATCATCACCAATAACGATTGATATATGTGTTACCGGGTAATTTACTTCATTAGTTGGTTTACTTGTATCTTGACTAGTTGGTTGACTTGTAGAAGCAATTAATTGTTCCATTCTTAGCGCATGATCTCGACAATTAACAATTGCTTCATCAAATAGTTTATAAAGACCCGGAATAAAATTAATATTTTTTTCTACAATTTTCTTATTTACTTCATCATATATATACATATTAGACGATATTTGCTCGATTGAGCCAATATATGTGTCCGGATTATCTAATACGTGCTCTTTATCTGTCTTTTTTTGATATTTTTTAGTTATATCATTATTTGTAGTCATAACTAATCAAATAGTCTTAATATTATAAATAATAATTATTTATACTATTTATCAATTTTATTTATAATATTAGATTTACTAATAAATATTAGTATATACAATAATAAATATTAGTATATACAATAATAAATATTAGTATATACAATAATAAATATTAGTATATACAATAATAAATATTAGTATTTACAATAATATACATTAATTTTTTTAATTCTATATACTAATACTAATATGTCTAATTGTTTTCCATTAAATAGTAGTTATAGTGAAATTAGTAATAATAAATATATTTTTAATAATTTATTCCCTAATTCCACTACTACTAATATTTCATATGGATTATATGATACTTCAAATAATCTAAACTATATTATTAGAAATGTTAGTAACAAATACCCATTAACCTTTTACTATAGTTCTACTAATAGTACTAGTTCTAATATAATAACATTTGAACCCTTAAATAAAAATGTTCCAATATTAATTTATGTATCAAAAGGACAAGATTATAGTTTTAATAACAATGATTATTTTAGATTTTACGACAGTTCATTTCAATTATTAAATATTAATCATTATAGAAGAGAAAGTTATGATAGTTCGCTAACAGACATAGTTAGTAATTTTTACTTTATGAATAATCAACGTTACAAATTTATAGCAACAACTGATTTTTGTTCTAATCAGCCTTTTAGAATTTATGGAAATTCACCATATACTATTGATAATAGTCTAAGTCTTATTGGTGCTAGTTTTGAGCTTACTATACCAAGTAATGCTGATAATAGCATTAATAGACTCTTTTATACTGACATTAATACTGATAATACAAATGACGTTTGTGGTAATCTATTTATATTAAGAGATCTTAGTTATAGTTATTATTATGGCGATATAAGTTTTTCTATTAATAATTATAATAACTTTAGTAGCACTTATATATCTATAAAATCGTATAATTATAGTTATTCAACTGTTTCTGGTTATGGAACAGTTTCTATTAGTAATAATAACTTATTTTATTATTCGGAGTCTTGTAGCTATATTACTCAGGGATTTAGCATACGTTCATATGAGTTATTAAATAAAATAAGTGCCATTGATTTATCAGTTAATACCAATAGCACTTTTAAGGTAGGATTAAATAAGAATAGACATATAAGCAATTCAACTTTTAATTACGATTTAAGTTATGGAGTAACAATTAAAGATTATATTATTATTGATATATCTAAAAATTATCCATTAAGATTACTTAATAATGAAATCAGTAATAAAATTTATATTGATGAAACATATCAAATCAATAGATTAGGAATACACACTATTAGTGGTTCAAAATATTATTATGGTTCATTAAAAATAAAAGTTGTTGATGCTTTTATAGACCCATTAATAGTTCAATTTGTTTCAATTTCAAATAATAGTATTAATTTTTCTTATGTACTAACTTTTATATATGATAGTTCAACCAATCCATTAACAATTAATCATATTGTATATGATTATTCAACCAATTCACGGTCATATTATGACTTTTCAAATAGCAATTTGCTACTAGAAAATCAAAATAATCTGCTTTATGAATTAGGCAATTATGAAGTATCAAGTAATAAATTTAAATTAAATTTGAATACAGACTATAATGAATTAGGTTATATTTCTAGAGATAAATTAAATAATGACTTAACTCAATTTGTTAGTGCAACACCTTCTGTAGATCAAATTAATAATGAATTAAGTAATAATTTCTTAGCTACTAGGCAATTTTATATTTACTATAATGTTATAGATTATGAAAATAATTCTATTCAAAATATTAGAGCAATCTATCTTAATGGTGGTCCTATTATTGAAATAAGTAATAATTATAATAACAATAATAACAGCGTTTTTACTATTCCTATTAATACTAATAGAAATAATGTTAGTATATATAATTTTTATGAAGACATTAAAGTTTATATATACGACAACAGCAAAAATAAAATCTTTATTCCATTTGAGATAATAATTAATGGAAGTTATTTACAAAATAGCAATCGAACAAATAACTCAATTTTTAAACACTATGAGTTTAATACTGGTTTAACTAGCAATAGTCAAAGTCAGAACCTATATTATTCAACATTTAACGAGAATGTAAACATAAACATTCAACTTAGTCAATTGACTATTCAGAATATAGATTTATCGTCTATTAGTGTTTATAATATAAATAATAGTTTGGTTGGACAAATTATATCTACTAATAATCCTAGCTACTATATAAGATATTTTCCTTCATCTTCAGATGTAGATATTAGTCTTAATTCATCCAATGTAAATTTAATTAATAGAATAGAATTTAAACTTACAAACAGATTTGAATTTTTTAATTCAAATAGTTATGTAAATAATAGTTTTGATTCTTCGTTTATAGTGTATAAATTTACTTACCCTATAAGTAATCCTCCCAAAACTATAGATATTTCACTGGGTTTAAGTCCTACTAAGTTTTTTTTTACTGCTAGTGATAACTCTTCAAATTCTTTTACTGTTTCTGGTAATTTTGTTAAACCGAAACTTTTTAAACAAAGTCATACAGATATTAACTTAATAGACTTAGAAACTATAGGTAATTATGATTTGATTATTAATACCAAAAGTTTAAGTGGTGGAGATTATTATAAGACAACATATATAGATAAATTTTTCACCAATCCTATAACAAATATTTCAAAAACTTATAAAATAATAGTTCAAGATTATGAACCACCTAGTTTAACATTTTATGATATTAGCGGTAGACTTTTAACAAATCTTACTTATTTTAAACTATTTTATCCTAAAGCACGTCCATTTAACATATTAAGTGATATATGTTTTGCAAAATTAACTAACTTTGTTACTATAAGCAATGACTATATAGAAAATAAACCAGTCTTATTATATGATGATAATTCTAGAATATATTATGATTTGTGTACTAATGATTTAAGTTTTAACGTTACTATACCAGAATTATTAACAAGTACAATCATTGAATCAAATAATATTATTAACAATTCTAGTGTTAGTGAAGTTAGTTGTATTATAAATTATAGTGTTCGTGACTTATGTAATAATTATTCACGTGGGATTTCGCTAGAATTAAACTTTGTAAATATACCATATGTTAGTTTGAGTGGACAATCTATTGTAACGCTTAATTATATTAACGATTTAAGTTATAGTGATAAGGGGTTGCGATTTATTACTCTAAATCAAAATTATACTCCTAGTCTGAGTTATGATAAAGCTACATCTATTAATCAATTAACTGAATTTAGTTCTTTTCTGAGTAGTTCTTATTCTCCATATTATAATATAAGTGGAACATGCGATATATGTTTTACACGTCTTGGTAATTATTATTTCAACTATACTATTCAACAAAGTGATTCAACTCATATATTAAGACTTCAACGTTTGATAAAAATAGTAGATAGCTATAAACCATTTATTTATTTTCCCGATTTAAGTTTTACTATTGATGTTGATGGTTTGGCTAAATATAATACTATAGAAAATAATCGTGATATATCATATTCTGCTGATAATAGAGATACTAGAAATATTGATTTAAGTTTTATCGTAAATACAAACATACATGATCTAAGTCGTGTATTATATAACTTTGATTTATGTGATAATTATTTTAGTCCAAATGCTAGTCCAAGTTATTTGTCTTATACAATAACGCTATCAACTAAAACTACTACTTTTGCTTTAGCAGATATTAGTAATTATTATAATCCAATCACTGGACTGTTGAATAAAGTAACTTATCCGAATTCTAGCACCAATCTTAATTATTTAGATCCACTAACATTTGTTTATACTTTAACAGATGGCTGTGGAAATATTTTTACATTTAATAGAATAGTTAATATAGTAAATGAAATTCCTCCTTCTATTAATTTTACTTTTAATAATATTTATTCAAATAATTCAAGTAATACTATTTATAAATATCAGGATTATAGTTACGTTCAATTAGACAGTTATAAAAGAGATTTTTCATATGTAGCTTTTGATTATACAAAATCGCCTAGTTCGCCACAACCTTTTACTATGAATTTTGATTTTTATCAAGAAATTAGCTCAATTATTCTTGGTTTTGACCTAAGTGATAATTTTGGAACTATTCAAAAAACGAATAACAACGTAACTATAACAGTAAGCGGAACACAACTACTACCTCCTTATGATATAATTAGTATAACTAATCCAACTAGTAATTCTTATGTTAACGAACTTTTCAAAGTAATTGGTAATACTTTTAGTTTAATATATGATATATGTGATAACCAAACTAACTCGATTCGTGTTACAAGAAATGTTAAGATAGTTGAATATATTGGTAACCCTAGTTTAAATTTTGATTTTGGTTATAAAGACTTAAATAGTCCATCTAATATAGTGAATATAAGTTTTGGAGATACAAGTTTTACTATTAACGATATAAGTGTAAATCATAATCGTCTTACATCTAGCAATATAAGTTATGATATAAGTTACATATTTGTTGATGCTAATAATAATGCTACTAGTCTTTATATTAATTCAATCAGTGGAACTAGTCTTAGACAATATAACCCATCTGCTTTAATTTATAATTTAGGACCACAAGGAACAGGATATAATGATTTTAGTCATAATATTAGATATTTTCCAGTTCGGGCAAATATATCTACTTCTAGTTTAAGTAGTATTAGTAATTATAAAATTTTGACTGTAACAGTACAAAATAATGGACCTATTATTGATTTGGGTCCAATTCCTATAATAAATCATCAAAGTTATACACCATTAAGTGATGCTTCTTTTATTTTTGGTGTGACAAGTTATAGTATATACGATGAATTTTATTATTATAACTACGGAGAAACTATAAGCTATAGTGGAACAAATTTTAAAGTTATTTTAGATAGCTCATTAAATGTTAATGAGCCCAGTAGTGGAATTTATAGTATAATTTATTACTCAAAGGATAGTAATAATCTAGATATTAGTAAAATTCGCACATTAATAGTTCGGGATAGTCAAGCGCCGGTTATTAGGAGCATATGTGGAGATAATATATATCAAAATTCAAATAATGTTTGGTCGTTAGACAGATATTCAACTTATACTGAATATGGTGCTTTAGTTTATGATAGTGCTACAAAAAGGTCATATTATTTTGATAATCAAACAATACCATCAGGAACTGAAGAGGTTAATGGTTTTACATATAAGATTCTTACTGGGATTAAGTATTCTATTAGATATAATAAGCTAATATCAACTTCTACTTCTACTTCAATAAGTTATAGTCCTATACCTATTAGTTCTATTAACACATCAACAGCAGATATTTGTTATCAAGTAATTTATAGTATATTGGATTTATGCGACAATGAAGTAAGCCACAATCGAATTATAACAATAATACAAAACTATCGTCCTTTATTGTATCCATATATTGAAGTAAGTAGCAATTTGCAAGTTTTAACTAAATATTTATTGAGAGATTTGAACGATGTAGACGCCTCTTCTGTAATACAAATAAATAGTGCTATTCCGCGTATAGGCAATAATGGCGGCATTAATGACATTAATTATGACTTAAGTCTCTCATATGTTAATAATAATAGCATTAAAATTATTACATGTGAAGCTATTAAACCTATTGTTTTTAATCGCGCAGTAAATTCAAATTCTATAAAATTTAAATTACACGCAAAATCATATGATAGGTCTAGAATAGCATATAGTGGAACTCCTAATTATACACTAAGTACTTATGTTGACTACTCTATAAATAGTATAAGGGTTTTTAATTCACCAATAGATTATCAACCTATTACTTTTACAGCTATTGATAGTTGTCTAAATAATGTAGAACAACAACAACAAAGCATTACTTTTTATTTAAAAATTATTGATACTAAGCCTCCTAATGTAACAAAATTAACTAATATAAATTTTAGTGATCCAAATAAGTTGGACTATCCGTTATTATCTTCAAGAGCTGTTAGTGAATTAGTTCAAGATATTAATTATTTTGATACTTATGAAAATAGTTATTTAAATTATATAAAATATTATAAACAAGTAAGGTCACCAACTTCTCCCGATACTTCAAATATAGTCTTGTTAGATCCAGGAATAAACATTGAAGATATTGTTGATACTGTTGATGGAAGTGTAAATTTTGTTAGTGGAGAGTTTGACTCTAGTGCTCATAATTTTAGTATTAGTGATATAAGTCGAACTTTTTTTAAAGACCCTTCTTATATTGATGTGTCTAATGTTTTAACTACTATGGGCCAATACATTCAAAACTATAATGTGAAAGATAAAGCAGGCAATGTAGTTAACGTATCGAGAGTTGTAGTTATTAAACCTTTTCCTCCTATAATCAGATTAAACTATCAACAAGATAGTGCTTCTAATAATTATACATGCTATTTGCTTCAACGCTATGAAAAATTTATAGAAAAAGAAGGCATTGTGAGAGATTTTGCTGACTTTAACATTGGTTTTATACAGGTTGACATAGATTATAGTAATTTAAATGAAAATAAGGATGGCTCATATATAGTAGTTTATAGAGCAACTAATAGTTCTAATGTTTTGGGCACAGCAAAAAGAAATGTTGAAGTATATAGTCCTATTGTGTTAGAAAAGGTGGTTTCAATTAACTTTGTAAATTTAATAACTGGTCCGTCAAATTTTAATAGCAATTCAAAATTTAGTTTGGGCAATGGAATATACAACTTTGATGTGTCTGTTAATTATGCTTTTAAATTAGTAACCCGCGATTTTGATACTAGTAAAAATCCATATGATGTAAGTAATTTAATAAGCTTAACTAGTGCTGTTTCTACTACTGTAGATGGTGAAAAATATTATTATGGAAACAATGTTAGATTAACAATAAGTGGCAATTTTGAGAGATGCTCACTAAAGTTTAATCCAAATACTATGAGCTCTAGGACTGCTATGTTTCAAAGTTATTTGAAAAATAACGAGTATCGCTATTTTTTTATATATGATAATGCCAATTATTTTATAAATTTACAAAACTATTATAATAATTTGAGAGATCCTACACAAATTATTGATAGTGCTAAGTCATTTAGTGTTGATGTGAGTAATCTAAATAATTCAGTTTCCAGTTTACCACCATATTTTACTATAAATGGTTTAAAACAAGACTTATATTTAATATATGGAGTTTATAGATTTCAACAAACAAGTTATAAAAATTTTTATAATCTAATCAAATTTTCTACAACACCTGATGGAACACATCAGGGTGGAATAGAATATACAAAGACGATTTTTTCACAAAACTTACCGGGCGTATCAAGACCATTGTTATCAAGTTATAATACTTTAAGTATATATACTCAGATTACTATTAATGCAACTACACCTACAATATTATATTATTATTCAGAAAAGTTTAAAAATATGGGAGGCAAAATAGTGGTAAGAAACAATATAGTATTTCTTAAAAATGTAACCATTTTAAATAGTTACGTTATTACTAATACAACAAAAGACTTGTTTAATGAGGGCAATAAATTTTTAACAATATCTAATGAAGTAATGAGAAATAGAATAGTGTTAAACCAACGTTTTGATGCTTGTGCAAATAGTATAAGTGTAAATAGTATAAGCGCTATAAATATATGTTGTGTGACACAACAAAATCTACAATATAATGTATTGTATGACTTAAATAAACATCCAAACAGACTGATTTTTAAGAATTATAATGATCCATCAACAGCTAATTATATTATAACAAAAACTGGCTCGACTAATGATTCAAATTATTTATTAGATGTATCAAATAGCAATTCAAGGTTTAATGATAGTTATAATAGTTATATTACTTATTTTAATAGCATTTACGAATCCTCTTCTGTTATTATAAAAGCAAATGGTTTAACCAACTATGATAGAACCTTAAAAAACATATTTTATAATAGTGCGTATAATAATAGTGGGCCTATTGTTAATACAAATACAAGTTCTATAAATGGTACAAGTTCTAGTCTACTGAATAATGAAATTTTTAATTATATTAATTTTTTCAAAAAAAATAATGTTGTTCCATCACACTTGTTAGCTAAAGATTTTAGTTATAATGTTACTGAATTTTTATTTGCCAAACAAGCAGCATTATTAAATTTAGATTCCACAAATATTTATAATTATAACTCATCAAATGGTTCGCTTTTAGTAGCACCACGAATAAAAATAACAAATATTATAGACAACTATGTTATGTTTTCATTAGATGTAGATTATGCTAATTTACGCTTTCAGACTTTTGAATTTCTAGTATATAGTTCGAGCTTTACAACTTTTCCAGATTCATCAACTACCATTAGTAATGATAGACTATTTTTTTTAAATGGTTCACTAGTTATTGCTAATAATATGCTATATTCTAAACAGGTAAACGGATTTTATGACGGTTCAAGCGTTTTTAATAAAATGTATGAAAGTTCGAATACTAGAGAATCAACTATGCAAAATATGGTTTTTTTAAATATATTAGATAATAGTTCAACTAGTTCTATATGTGGTATAACAAAGCAAAATATATATAATAATATATATTTAGATGAAAGCAATAACTTTATTTTTCACAAATATAACGAACAAACTATTGTAAATTATCAGGTTAATGATGCACATTTAACATTGGCTAAAACATTAACCGAAAATTATAATAACGACCATTATTTATTAGATGTGTGTTCAAATATTTTGTACAATAGTTTTAACAATGATGGACTAACAGTTGAAACATTAAATAGCTTAACTAATAATAAAAACTATGGAATAGCATTAACATATAAAATATATGATGAAATAGATGTGAGCACTAATTTTAATATGTTGGCTTCACTCTACATTTTACCAATATATCTTAATAATATTCCAACATATAGAAGAATAAATAATGATTATAGCACACAGTATAACTATAATAATGGTTCATATAGCATAACTAAAGATAGAGTTATTAGTGAAATAAGTATTAATGCTATTAGTAGTACATTATATGGAAATCAAGAAATTCACTCTCATTCGAATACAATATCTAATGAATTACATAGCAATAGTTATATTATTAATTTACATGACTATTTTGATATAGATTTAGTAGTCAATCGTTTTCAAAGTAATAATTCTTTTAGTATAAGCACTATTAATCCAAATAATTTGATTTATACAATACTTGATATAAGTTATAATAATAGCAAGTTCAATTTATATAATCTCGAGTCGTCTTATAATATTATTTTAGACAATCTAAACTTAACAATTTTGAATAGTATGCAAATAAAATTGTTTTGTTCATATTTTAAACTAAAATATATAGTTTCTTTTATAACTAATATATATTATAACGCAAGTAGCACAAGTACCACAAGTACCACAAGTACCACAAGTAGCATGAATAGCATTCCTTACATTAACAGTGTTAATATTCAGTATTATTCAGATCTTTATGAAAAGTATGATATATTAAATACTTCTTTTACTAGCACTTTAGCAAGTTCAACTATAAGTATATTATATACAGAGCTAGTTAGCAATACAATAAGCCTTATAACTTTTTATAATGAGTTTCTAGCTAAATATGACCTATATATGTATAATGTGATAACAACAAATCCGATTTACAGAACTTATATATTAAACACTAGTTCTTTAGATCAATTAGTTGAAGACATTAATAGTCTTGTGGAAAATATTGATTTTGTCATATTAAATGAAACCAGCAAGTTTGAAGATACTATTATAACCATTGATAATCCTATTTTTAGTAGTTACTCTGATATAAATGATATTGAAAATACTTTAGTAAGATTTATTGAACTATATAATAAAATCCAATCAAGTTTTGTTAGGTGGAATACTATTTCTACCCAAAAATATAACTATAAGCTATATAATTCTTCACAGTTTATTAACCTTTTTGATGTAACTAATTTAAATCCATATGTTTTTTTAAGAAATTTTAAATATAATTTGAATTCGTTAAATACCCATTTAACGAATATAACAAGTAAAATTGGTGGTGAAGGCCTTTTAATAACAACTCCTTATAATACTCCAATAGAGTTAAGCTTAAACAGTGTAACAAATTTTGCTGAGTTTGTTACAAAATTTAATATATTTTTACAACGTTTAACACCTTTAATTAATAGTTATCAAGCATTTGAAGTAGCTTCAACTGGTATTAATTATATTAATAACACTTTTGAACTTAGTGGTTCACAACTATTAATACATAGTATCCAATCAAATAGTATTAATATTAAGATTAATATTAAATACAAGTCTTACTTTTTTAATTACATTGATATTTCCACAATATTATTAGATATTATTATACCTGATTTAACACCACCAATCTTAACATTTGCAAATCATGATTTTAGTTTTAATCAAAATGACTTACTTACTGGTTCTATCAATAATGTAATAACAAACTTAATAAGTGATGTAAGTTATATTGATTTACATCAAAGTTATGATTTAAGTATTAATAATACATATTATAGTTATTATATAGACATAACAAATGATCTATGCATTAATAATATACAGAATTCTTTAGTATCAATTGAGTTGCCGAAAATAAATAATAATGACTTCATAACTAGTTCTGAACTATTTATTGATATTTCATATATTGTAAAAGATAATGCAAATAATATTAATACTATTATCCGTAAATTAATTATTAATAAGTCAACGGATTATCCAAAATTTTATTATTATAAAGCAAATGAATCTAGATATTATAAATTAAGTGATACCACTTATACTCCTCCACCAGCCACAGTAGATGAAAATATAACTATTGCCACACTTAAAGATGAGCTTACAAAATTAATAACAATAATTGATCCACGCATGGCATCATCTAATTCTTATTTAGAATCGTATATTATGAAAGATGAATTTGATGATTTTTATAGAGCATCAATATTGGGTATTAGTGTTATAAATATTTATGATTTATCACATATCAAGATTGCAAATAATATTTATGATCAACGTAATATACACTCTACTTATGATGTAAATAATAATAAATTTATAGATTACTTCAATTTTACAAATCAAGGCGGACAAGAATTGGCTAACATCAGTAAAATACGTTTATATTTTGGAACTTATACATTGGAGTATATAAGCAAGGCAAGCACAGTAACAAATCGTATTATTAGTCAATATAGAACATTAACTGTAAATGATGTTAATGATGTTGATGTGGAAGAAGTAAAACAAATAATACACTGTTGTTATCCTAGGGTTGAATATAAACCTGGGTTACCAGATAATTATACATCCGGTTCTCAAAACTCAAGAGTTATGAGACGTGCTAAATATATTATTAATAGAAACAGGTAGAGGCACGCAACAAATATTATAAAAAAGGACTTAAAGCCACAACAAATATTATAAAAAAGGACTTAAAGCCGCAACAACTTTTATAAAAAGGACTTAAAGAAAATAAATAAAAAATTGATTATTTTAATTATTATTTTAAATATTATTATTGTTATTAATAATATTTAATATGAATTTTTCTAAAAATGAAATTAAAGTATATAATAATAGCGAATTAAAATTATATCAACAAGTTCATTTAGAATTATTGGTTTGTGAGTTAACAGAAATTAAAAGTTTATTAGATTTATTTTATAGGAATGAAACAAAAGCTAGTTTAAATAGCAAACAAAAATTATACGAAAAATATGAAAAAAAATTAACAGAAAAAATTAATAATAGTAAACGATTGTTGAAAAATACCAAAATTCGTTTATCTAATAATATTAGTAAATGTATGATTACAAGCTAATGTAACGCATTATTTCATATATATTGTTTATATCATTGGTTCTAAGCTATCAATATTAAAAAGCGCACTTGTGTTATTTATTTTTTTCTTCGCAATTTGATATTTTTCAAATAATGGATTTTTCAACACATTTTGCGGTGTGTGTTTATGAACTATGCGCGCTATCATTTTATATAGCTTAAAGTCGGGATATCTCTCTGACCCGTCATTTTTATACAATATATTTTTATTTTTATCATCAAATACCCATTCTATTATAATTTTTTTAATTGAAGACTTTACTTTTTTAATGTTGTCTAAATCTTCAATAAAATAATCAAATAAACTACACCCTAATCTACATAAGTCAAAACTATAATTTGGGTCTATACGAGGCTTGTTTTCATTAAAATATGGTTCGCAATTATATTGCGTGCTAGCATCACCATCTTCTGAATAACTATCACTACATATAAACTTATTTTTAAATTTATAAATTGCTCGACCAAAGTCTATTATTTTGTATATTTTGCCAAATGTAGGCACTTTATAATGAATATTGTTATATTTATAATATAAATACTTTTTTTCCGTAAACACATATACAATATTGTTAGTATGTAAATCATTATGAGTAAAGTGAAATACTTTTTGATATGTAATTAGTGTAAATAAAATTTGTAAAACAATTGACTCCCATTCAGCGTCACTTATTTTTTTACTTAAAATATATGAATCTAACGTGTCTTCGCAACATTCTAATACAATCATTTTAACTGGAAATTTTGAAATAGTACAATTAATATCATCACATAGTGAATTTGAATCTGAATTCTCTGTACCGCTACCACTTTCGTAGTCACTATTTGTGTTATTGCTATTTGTTGAACTTGTTTTATTGCTAGCACTTGAAGACCCTGTATTAGACGAACGAGAAGAACAAGTTAGCCCAGACTTACTTGTTTCATTAACACTTGTATTAATATTACTTGATTTATGAGACTGTTTTTCTATAATATTAAGATTTTCATATGTTAAACTACAGCTATTACTAGGACTAGAATTGCTATTAGTTATTGTGTCCTCGTAATTCGTTAACTCATTCATGCTTTCATTTACGCTTATTTCATTTACGCTTGTTTCATTTACGCTTGTTTCATTTACGCTTGTTTCATTTACGCTTGTTTCATTTACGCTTGTACCATCATTTTTACAAATAGGTTGCTCATTAGAAATAATACATAAATCCAAATCTTCAACTGATAATGGATTACTAATATTTAATAATAATGTTTTCTTATTTTTTTTTGTATTGTTGAAAAAATAATTGACTTTGTCATTATCTTCTAAAAAGAAGAGACTATTTCTATGACTATGAAAATGATCTGATTCAGCTAAATATTCTATGTCTTCTGAAACATCCAATTTATATTTGTTTTTTATTCCTAAAAATCCACCATAATAATTTATTCCATTATAAAAATTATAGTCATTTAGTAGGCAACTTGATAAAAAAGAAAAAAATCCATCAATATATGCTGAATTATTTGGATCAGCAAGTTTTTTATAAAGACTATTATAGTCTATATTAGTACTAGATGAGTTAGTTGTATCACTAAATTTGGGTAGTTCTAATATATTGTAACTGTTATCGTATTTACCAAGCATATATTTGACTGGATCAACCAATGGGCTAAATTTCACATAAATTTTTTTAGTATGTTTATTATTGCTATTATCTAAAACTGTTCCTACAAATTTATTATAGCTCTCTTTTTCCAAAATAGAGTCAAGTTGTAATTTATTGTTTAAATTAATGGAATTATAATTAGTGCTATTTAAATTAAAATAGTGCTCATATAATGGAATATAATTTTGAGTTTTTTCTAAATCTAAAAACTCTTCTTTGTTAATTGCCTCAAAAAGCTCCTTGTTATTATTTTTTCTATAGTTTAACTCCATTTAATTTATTAATTATAATAATTTTTTTAATATATAACACAATAGTTTAATATATAATACAATAGTTTAATATATAATACAATAGTTTAATATAAAGTATTTTAATATTTGTATTAAGTTTAAATATAAGTATATTTAATATACTTATTAAATAAGTAGTTAGCAATGACATTAGAATTGAAAAAATTTGATATAAAATCCATTAGTTTTAGGCCAGATGAAAATAAAGGACCAGTAATAGTCTTAATAGGGCGACGCGATACGGGTAAATCTTATTTGGTGCGCGATTTACTTTATTATCATCAAGATATTCCAATTGGAACCGTTATTAGTGGAACAGAAGCCGGAAACGGATTTTATGCCGAACATGTTCCTAAACTATTTATTCACGATGAATATAATACAGCTATTATTGAAAATATTTTAAAACGGCAAAAAACGGTAATGAAACAAATAAGAAAAGAAATTGAGGTTTATAAAAAATCTAATATTGACCCTAGGGCATTTGTGATTTTGGATGACTGTTTGTTTGATGCAACTTGGACTAAAGATAAAATGATGAGATTATTATTTATGAATGGGCGTCATTGGAAGATCATGTTGGTCATCACTATGCAATATCCTTTAGGTATTCCACCCAATTTGCGCACGAATATCGATTACGTTTTTATATTGCGCGAGCCATACATAGCAAATAGACGGCGTATATATGAGAATTATGCTGGTATGTTTCCTACATTTGAGAGTTTTTGCCAAGTTATGGATCAATGTACTGAAAATTATGAATGTTTAGTAATTAACAATAATGCTAAATCAAATAAGTTACACGACCAAATTTTTTGGTATAAAGCAGATCATCATAAAACATTTAAATTAGGGTCAAAAGAGTTTTGGGAAATTAGTAAAAATTTAGACTCTGATAATGAAGAAGAAATGTATGACCCAAACATAAGAGATAAGAAAAAAGGTCCCAAAATTAATGTGCGTAAAACTAAATGGTAATGTGTTGTTTTTTAGTTTTTTAGTTATTTAGTTATTTAGTTTTTTAGTTATTTAGTTTTTTAGTTTTTTAGTTTTAATTAATTTATTATTATATATAAATGATTAATCGCGGTTGGAGAGTCGGGCTCCCCCAACAAACTCAGGTTACTATAGAGAGAAAATATGATAGAAATACAGGAAAAGAGCTTACACAATCTGAAGCTGCCTGCGCCGAACGTATTAGAAGTTTGGAAGAAGATCTTATTATTTCAAATAATGAAAATCGTGGTCTTAGAGAGCGAGTTATAAAAGCAGAACGCATTGTGAATGAACTAGAACGGGCTTCTGAATCATCTCATAATAAAAATCCATATCCAAAAACAAAAACTACTTCTAAATCTCTTAATACAGAGCTTGCTAAATTTTGTGATTTCTATAAATTAAAAATTGACTTTCCAAATGAATTTTTTTGTCCTTTAACGCTAGACATTATGGTCAATCCAGTTACAACCTCAGGAGGACATACATATGAATGGAGTAAAATCGCAGAATGGTTTAAAGAAGGAAATAATAAAGACCCGACAACAGGTTTGGAATTAAATAATAACATGTTGTATCCAAACCATGCACTTCGCTCAGCAATCCGCAATTTTGTTCCTACTTGTGAGCTTATTATTATAACAGAGCTTCGTAAAAACGAAGTTCCTAATAAAACACAAGGGTCTATAAGAATGCGTTCCGCACCGGCAGAATATGGCACACGTTCAAGGTTAGTTAGTAAAACTAGAAGACAATCCAAAGTTAAAGCCAGCTCAAAATCTAGAGCATCAACTACTGCTAAAGCCATAGTTACAGAGACAGCGCCATCTTCATCAAAGTTCATTCAAGAACTTGATGCGCGAGAATAATTTGCGACTGTTGCAACGGGAGCAAAATAATATAGTGTTTCTATTTTGTTTCTATAATTTTGCTATAAAATTATAGAAACAAAATTGCTTAGAGAATAATTAAGTTATATACTATACTATGGCATCTTTTGATATTGTTGATTTAATTACAAATAATCCAATTACTAAACTAACGGATAGTAATAATAACAAATTATTAGAAAAGGTAAAAAACAATTTCACAGAAATGGAGCAACAATTATTTATATCAAGTTTTTATACATATTTAAATTATGATAAAGTTAATGATTTTGTGGTTGATTTAGATTTTATTTGGAAATGGTTAGGTTTTACTAGAAAATTTAATGCATGTACTTGTTTAAAAACTAATTTTGTATTAAATAAAGACTATAGTGAATCTTATGTAATAAACAGTAAGAATTTTGCTACCGTTGCAACGGGAGCAAAAAATAATGGGAGTGGTGGTCATAATATTCAAAAATATTTTCTAAATATTAAAACCTTTAAATCATTATGTTTAAAAGCTCAAACTAAAAAAGCAGATGAAATTCATGAATATTACATTAAATTAGAAGAATTAATTCATGAAGTATTAGAAGAAGAAGCTTTGGAAATGAAAAATACCTTGCTTGTAAAAGATAGTGAACTTGCTGTAAAAGATAGTATTATTAGAAATGCTAATTACGAAAAATTTAAAACAATTGAAAAAACGTTAATCTCTCAATTTCCTGTAAATTGTGAATGTATTTATTTTGGAACTATTACCAACTCTAACATAAAAGGAGATAAACTAGTAAAGTTTGGTATTAGCAATAATCTAGCTATAAGAGTTCAACATCATCACAAAACATATGAACACTTTATTCTTCGTGATGCCTTTAAAGTTCATAATAAGCAAGAAATTGAAAATGCTTTTAAAACACATGCACAAATTAGAAAGCATTTACGTACTATCGAAGTAGATGGTAAGAATAAGACGGAGCTATTGGCATACGATGACACCAATTTTACTATTAATTGTATCTCAAAATATATTAAAAATATAATTGCCGAAAAAACATATAGTATTGAAAATTTTAATAAATTAGTACAAGAAAATCAAGATTATAAAGCTCAAGTTCAACAATTGGGGGACGAAAATGAAAAAATCAAGATTATAAATAATGAGTATAGAGAGAAATTAGAACAATTAGAACAATCTCTCAAGACCACTGCAAATAATATTAAACAAACTAATATTGAAGACACACATTATATAATATCTACAGAACTAAAAAATAAGTTTGATAAATTTATTAGAGAGTCTTGCATTATTCGTAATGATGTAGAAATAGATTCAACAACAATAATGGGTCAATTTCGTATATATAATAGAGTGAAACCCACAAAAATATTATTTGAAACATTTAATAAATACATGAGAACACGATTTTTGGCATGTCGTCTTAAAACACAAAATAAAGGTCAAGTTGTATATGGATTCAAAGGTGTAAAATTGATTGATATTGAATATAAAAAGCTTTATAGTTGTAATGAAGTTGAAAAGTTTCTGTTTTCATATTGTTTTTTCTCTCCAAATGGTCGTGCTTCAACCAATAAAATTATAGAGGCATATATAAACTATAAAATTTGTAATAATTTAATAATTACGAATGATGAAGACAAATGTATTAAAAATTACTTAAAAGCATCGCCTTATATTGTCGGTGGACCAGTTCGCTTACATAATATAAATGCTACATATGAAGGCTATTATGGTATATCTCTAAAAAATGAATTGTATCACAAAGATAAAGATACATATACAGATGAACAACAGTTAGTTAGAACAACAGGTAAGATAGTTCATAAAATAGATGCATTAACCAAAAATGTGCTAAATACATGGACATCAATAGCAAAAGCAGCATTTCACGAGGAATTAAGCTCCGCAAAAATAAGCCGAGCAATAAAAAACAATACTTTAATAAATAATGCCTTCTATTACGTTACAGCGCACTAAATATTAAAAATACACATATTAATATGTGGGCAACCTACGATTATACTAACTTTCCAACTGTTTATATAACTATTAGTGGTTCAATTGAGAGTCCGCGCGATTTTACACATTTTATAGAACAATGGTTGCAATTATTTAATAATGGTACAACGTTCAATTTATATTTCAATACTATTAATTGTGGTTACATAAATATAAAATATGCTATTTTAATGGCTCATAAGATTAGACAATTTAAAAAAAACAAATATACTAATTTACAATTTAGCAAAATAGCAGTAGCAAATAAATGTATATTAATTTTATTGCGTCTAATTTTTTATATAGAAGCACCAATTGCTCCTGTTGAAGTATATTATGAAAAAAATAACATAATTAGCAGCGAACAATTTTATCCACATTAAACATATTTTAACTATAATTAAAATATTTTATTATATATATAATGAGTTATAGAGAAGAAGACAAAGAATACTTATTAAAAATAATAAAAGCAGTAAATATAATTGAAACGCATATAATAACTAACCCTAAAATTAAAGAATTTATATTGTCTATAGCAAATGATGATATAATAACAAAACTAGATACAATACAAAATGCGGAGTCACAAAATTATATAGCAAGAAATAAATCGGAAGAGGATACTATATTTAACAGATTATCTAGCTTAGTAAATGCTATAATTTATATTACATATTTGCTCTATTTACTTACAGATTTTTATGAATATAAAGAATATGCAAAAGGCAAAGATGACATAATATTTAATAATGTAAATGTTAGCCAAATTAAAGATATTGTTCCAACATTATTAACCAATAAAGTACAAATAATAGCCGAATTGTATGATGCTTACAACTCAAAATCTAAATCAAAAAAAGAATATATAAAGTTTTATAATAAATTCTTTGATATAAACAAACTTGATAATGAATTTAAAAGTTTAAATAATCCTATGGCTGCTCGTCCTAAAACTACCAAACATAGAAGACATAAGCGAGGCTCTAAGAGAGGCTATAAGCGAAGCGCTAAGCGAAGCTATAAGCTAGGCGCTAAGCGACGCCAATAATATAACAAAATAATAGATTACTTCATAATATAATTTTATATATATTTTTTAATATTTAATATATATATAATGAGTCGAAAGTTAAGCTCAAGGCTAAAATCATTAACAAGAAGAAATAACGCACTAAGTATAAGAGCAGTTCCTGCGCCAATAACGACTCTTAGTACATGGATATTTATACACCCTAGAGGACGGCGTCCTTATTATTACAATATTAAAACACGAAGCATTTCATATGCTGTACCCATTAATGCTGTTATTATAGATAGCTATAGGGAACTTGGAAAGATGGTTGCCTATGATGCGGCGTTAAGGGCACGTTATCTTGCACGTGAGCGTCGTCAAGCTGAAATAGAAGCACAGTTTGCTCATATTGTGCAACCAGCACCAGATGTACGCCTTGCCTTGCTTAAGACTGATACAGATAATCTTAGAAAAAACTATGATAAGTTATATGCTGAATATATTGTAGTATGTAAATTTCATAAACTACCTAAAATAGAAATAGAAGATTTTTGTGAGAATTGTTTATGTGCTATTGATAATGAAGTTATGATGTATCCAACAGCAATTCGCGACCAAACTAAGAAGGCATATGAAAAACATACCATAACAAAATGGCTTAGCCTTGGTAACACGTCTGATCCATCGCGTATAGAAAAAGACCCATTAACTGTTGATGATATTGGACCTAATAGTGCTATCACAAACAAAATTGATGAATACAAAGAATTAATGCAAAAAACTATAAATGAAAATCCACTACCAAGCGATGATGTGGTTAACGAAGCTTTCATTAGGGATGCAGTGGTTAGCGAAGCACAAGCTAGCGAAGCACAAGCTAGCAATGCAGTTGCCACCGGTCCACGAACAAAAAGAACAAAAAGAAGAAGGCATAAAAAGAAGAAGAAGAAGGCATAAACATAAAATTACACAGACTTCAATATTTGTTGTATTACATCTTCTCGTCGACTATTGCGAAAGAAAGAGCTTGTATAATAACATTAATCACAGCATTTGCCTCAGATTGTGAAAGACTACGAGGACCAAGTGTATTGCTTGGAAACGTAACATTATTTATTTTTTCAACAATATTATCAATATTACACATATTGGCAGTGTCAAGTTTTATAAAATTGTGGGATTGCGGGCTGAATGTGCGCCCATCATTTTTATAACATTTACCAGCATTAGCACCAACTCGTCTAAAAGCAATGTCATAGTGCGCATTTGGTTTAACATATATAAATCCGACTGGATTTATTTTTGGTTCAACTTTTCTATTGTTAGTGTTTTTATTCCATATTTGAAATACACATGGAACATCATAAGTTGCTCCATTTATTACAAAAGAGTTTTTTTCAAGTTCGACTGAATGTAGTAAATGAAATTTTAAATCAAATGCATTATACATACTTGGTTTTATAAACGATTTAGGAAGAATAAATGCTATTGTGTCGGCAAACTCGCAACTTTTTATAATAAATGCCTTTGCTAATGACGATTGTCTTCCAAATGGCGGATTACCAAATACAATAATATTTTTATTATGAGGCGGAATCCATTTCAAGTAATCTTGTTTGACTATAGTAGGTGCTTTAGGGTCTAAATCAAGTCCTATTTTTTCAAATGAACTTGGTATATTATGTAGAAAAGCTCCATTACCTGCTGATGGTTCTACCCATAAATATGAGCTTGTATGCGGAACCAATTTATTAATAAGGTTAATACACATTTTTGCCACATTTTCATGCGTATAAAATTGGTCTTTATTATTTGTTCTGAATTTTCCAGTATCTTGTGCTTGTGTTTCACTTATTTCCATTATAGCTTTGCTTTATAGTTTCTCTAATATAGACACATTATTTTTAAATCAATTTTAAATTCTAAACAAGTTTTCAAATTATAATAAACATTTACATTTTATATAAAAAGAAGTATTTAAAATGTAAAAAACTTAAGCTTGTTCTTCAGTGTCAGCATCGGTTTTGGTTTTGGTTTTAGCATTAGCTTCATCTTCAACCGCATCTTCCTCTTCAACTATAACCGGCTCATCTTCTTCAAGTGTTGCTAGCTTTTCAGCACGTTCTTTTTGTCTCTTTAAAATCTCTCCAATACCATGGTCGTTATTTTCTTGTTTTCCAACAAGCACATCTTCGGCCTCAAATAGCTCTTTACGTAATTCCGCAGTAACTGCGTCATCAGTTGAACCGTCGCCAAACAATAAGTTTTTACCAGGAACATCCATTCTATCAGCATTAATTAAGTTACCATCTTCATCAATTGTTTGCATCAATTTATTGCCCTCTTTTTTGGCTTTAGCAATATTTTCTCGGATTGCCTTTTTCTTACTTTCTTTTACGCGTTCATTAAATTGCTCTTTTGAAATTTCATCATTTTTCTTCTTTTGTGCCATTAGTTCATTTAAATCTTTTTCTAAATATTCTACTCTACCTGTTTTATATGCTTCTGGGTGAAATGGTAACCATATACCAACTTGTCCAATATAAACATCGTGATTTGGGTCATCTTCGCGCAACATTTTACACTTTAATTCTGCTTCTTCTTGAGAACCAAATACACCTCTAACTTTGATTCCGCGTGTGTTTGTTTGAAAATTATGTTGGCTGCTATATTCTTTTTGTAATTCTTCTTCTTTAGCATCAATAAACGATTTATAATCATCTTCTAATGATGTTACAAATAAATTCTCTCGCTCTTCTTCTACAAATTCCTCCATATCTTTTGTTAAACTATTAAAATCTAAGTTGTATTTATATGCTAAATAATTTAGAAATTGTGTATATTTATCGAATGTTTTTCTAAACTCGAAGTTCTTTAAATACTTTTCGAAATAAAACAGTTCCTTTCTTTTTATATGATTTTCGGGTGAAATAAAGCTTAAACATACATATTTTTGACCGCTAATTGTTCTGTCTTCATCCAATAAATCAATAACTTTTTCTTTTTCGTTGACTTGTATTATCTCTTTTGGCAAATTTGAATTAGAAGTTTCTTTAACTTTAGAAGATTTTTTATTGGTCATTTATAAATTATAATAGGTTATAATTTTTAAGTATTATTTTAACTATTTATTTTAATTATTTATTTTAACTATTATTTTATATATAAATTAATAATTTTTAATTATTTTATTTTTTTCTTCTTTATTATTATAAATATAAACATAATGAATTTCACAATGAGCGAATTGATAAAAAGAGCAGTAAAATATTTGATTGAAGGTTTAATGGTTGCTATTGTTGCTTTTGTTATTCCACAAAAGCAATTAAAATTTGACGAAATAGCAATTATTGGGTTGATGGCGGCTGCAACATTTTCCATATTAGATACATTTATTCCATCGATGGGTGTTTCAGCACGCTCTGGCGCGGGTTTTGGCATAGGTGCTAATTTAGTAGGCTTCCCTCGTATTGGCTAAAATACAATTTTTTAGAAAATAGTAGTTGTAGTACATATAAAATAATTATTTTAATATATTATTTTAATAATTATTTTATATATTAAAATATATTAGACTATGGCATTTACCCGATTTTATGATGACCCTTGTAGAATTCAAAAATATTTAGAAGAAACTACTAACATAGGAAATTATAGCTTAAATGTTCCAGGCAACGGAGAGAAACCATTGCTAATAAACGACCCACATATTAACATGCAAAAATGGGGTGCTAATTTATCGCAAAACAAAACTGATTTAGAAAGTGAATTACATTTATTACATAGAAAATTAAACAAAGATAGTATTAGTGAAAATAATTATGTAGATTATTTAAACGCTAATCCGCTATATAGTCAAAATAGTTATAGTGTAAATAATGAAGAAATAACAGCCCAGTCACGAGCAACACATCCGGCGTGGATATATAGAGAAATAAATCATTTTGCTAGCGAACAATCTATTCCAAATAATTTCAATTATTTACACTTGGATCCACAAGAAAATATATGTATTCCTTTTCATAATAATATTAGCTCTCGAATAGTCCAAAAAGATTATTATCAATTAAACAATAATTTTGATATTCAACGAAGAATAACAAATTAAGCAAATTAATTTAAGAATTCAATAACAAATAACAAATAACAAATAACAAATAACAAATAACAATTGTTATTTAATATATTAAATATATAATAATATTTTTAATATATTATATAAAATACTATGGCCGCTTTAGCAATACCTATAGTATTATTAGGAAGTATATATATATTATCAGAACAAGAAAAAAAAGACGCTCAAACACAAAATAACATAACAAACAAAAATTTAAGAAGAGAGTTTTTTACAGAAAATAAGTTAAATGAAGGGTACACTAATTATAATGATGCTAATATTGTAGATCTAATAGCTACAAACAACTCAAATAATGACCCAGTAAATAATTTTGCTAATCCAAATCAACAAACTGATAATTATTTTGTAGCCAATTCAACAAATATATTAAGACAACCTGCAAAAAGTATTAATTTGATGTCGGGACAACAATCTAATAGTAATGATTTTAAACATAATAATATGAAACCATTTTACGGCGCAAAAATACGCGGCTCTGTTGCCGATATTAATTTAACAGAGTCCATATTAGATTCAAAGCAAGGTTCAGGAAGTCAAAATTATTCTAAATCAGAAGTTGCGCCATTATTTAATCCATCTGAAAATGTGAATCTCCCTAATGGAACTCCTAACAATAGTGATTTCTTTCAGTCCCGTATGAACGAATCTATGAAAATGTCGAATGTGACTTTGTGGGAACAACAAAGAGTGGGTCCAGGGCTCAATTTAGGATATGGTTCTCAAAATAGCAATGGACTTAACACTGGTGGCGTTGAAGGAAGTCATGGTTTTAACTCGGGTATGATGGCACGAGAGGCATGGATGCCTAGGTCAGTTGATGATTTAAGAGTTGAAACTAATCCTAAAATGAGTTATAATTTAGACGGACATCAAGGGCCAGCAATTTATCCTGTTAAAATGCAAGGCCCTAATAATAAAATAGGGGTTGTTGAAAAACACTTGCCCGACAAATCATATGAGTCGGGACCAACACGTTGGTTTACTACAACGGGCGTAGAACAAGCACCCCCTATTAGAAGCACACAAGTCATTCCAATGGAAAATAGAATTAGCACAACGCGTGAATATTATGGTGGAACTTCAAATACCGAATCGGGTCGCGCCTCATATATTAAACAAGATTTTGAAGACTCTAAAAAACAATCGTTAGGTGACCTACCCATTATAAATGCTAGTGCTAGTGGTACAAATGGCGCAGGACCAAATGATTACGGACACAATAGTTATGTTAATTACAATAATAATAGAAGCACAGACAAAGAGTCAACAGATTTTGGTGGAGTATATGGTATGCTAAAAGCCTCTGTTGCGCCAGTATTAGATATTTTTAGGCAAACACGAAAAGAAAATGCGATTGGTAATTTACGCCAAACTGGTAATGTTAATGGATTAACTCCAACAGGTCATTTGTTTAATATTAATGATAAAACAAAAGTGACTAATAGAGAAATGACTACATCTAAAATAGATCTAAATTATGTAAACGTTCAAGGACAAAATAACACTGGTAATGCATATCAAGTAACACAGCATCAGAATTACGATAATCAAAGAACAAGCACAAATATTGAATATATTGGTTCTGGAAATGCGTGTGGAACAGGCTTAAGACCATATAATAACGCATATGCCCAACAAAATAATGTTAATAAGACTTACGAATCACGCACTAATCAAGGTCATATGAATTTGTTTAATAATCATAATAATTCTACAACTACTCGTAATGAGTCTATGCTTCAGCAAAATAGAGGTCATATAAATAATGGCGGACCAAATGTTACGCCATCAATAGATTTTATGGGGCAAGTAAATGGAATGCAAAGTTACGACCATAACTTTAACAGTTCACGCATGGATGAATCATTATTGTCTGCTTTTAAAAGCAATCCATATACAAAATCTCTATCAAGTGTTGCCTAAAGTTTATGAAAAAAGTTTATGAAAAAAGTTTACGAAAAAATTTATTAATTAATATATAAATTGTGTATAGTAATTAATATTTCTTATATATTACAAGAAATGCTTATAAATTACAAGAAATGTATTATAAATAGGATAGTTATGGCAAACTATAATATTAGTAATGTTATTTTTTTAAGTAGTATTATTATAATAATAATATTGGCTTCTTGATTTATTAGCTTCTAGATTTTCTGCTTCGTCGCCTTCTTGTTTTTGAATTGTCGTGTCTAACCCAACCAAATTTGCCTTTTTTGGTAAAATAACCCGCTTTTTCTAAACGTTTTTCACGTTTAGCGCGATTATATACTTTTCTTGATACTACATGACCGCGCTTATTCATTAATAAATCGGGCTTTTTAAGATTTCCTTTTGTTTTATATGCTGTGCCGTGCCAAACTTGAGCACGAGAACCGTTTAATACCTGGTATTTATGTCCGTTGATGTGATACATATTGTCTGCCGATTTCATATGTTTTTTAACCATTTTTATATAGTATTATGAGAAAATAATTATTTGCTAAATTAATTAGTAAATAATAAATTATTTTTGAAATAATTAGAAATTATTAGAAATTATTAGAAATATTTATAAATTATAAATTAGTTAGTTTGTTAACATTAAAATATTTATAAATAATAAAATTAAATATTAAATGTCTAATAGCAACTATAATAAAATAATTAGCACAGTTAATAGTGTTTCAAGAGACTATACTTATAGTCCTGATACAAATAATTTAATATGTATTGATACTTCTAATAACAGAATAGGTATTAATACGCTGGACCCTGAAGTATCTTTACATATAAGCGGTGGAAGTATAAGAATAGGTGGAGATATAAGTGCCAGTGGAAATATGAGGGTAAATAATATTTATGCTAATGTTATCAGCGCTAGCAGGTATGCTACGAGTGTTGGTCAAAGTTCTGTTATTAGCGCAACTAATATTAGTGCAACTAATAATATTGATGCAAGCTCTATTGTTGTAACTAATATAATAGATATTAGCAGAGGTCTTATAATTGCTAATAACATTGATATAAGTTCTACTTTAACTATTAGTAGAGGTCTTATAATTGCTAATAACATTGATGTTAGCTCTATTTATGCGAAAGCTATTGATATTAGTAGAGGCCTTATAAATGCTAATAATATTGATATAAGTTCTACTTTAACTATTAGCAGGGGTCTTATAATTGCTAATAACATTGATGTTAGCTCTATTTATGCGAAGGCTATTGATATTAGCAAGGGTCTTATAATTGCTAATAATATTGATATAAGTTCTACTTTAACT
>Ga0208226_1000068_pt1 | contig 33150 bp, 29 predicted proteins | sample LakMenE18May11ns_FD_150713 | JGI IMG/M metagenome (GOLD analysis project Ga0208226, IMG submission 150713) | Freshwater microbial communities from Lake Mendota, WI - 18MAY2011 deep hole epilimnion ns (SPAdes) | ecosystem: Environmental > Aquatic > Freshwater > Lake > Epilimnion/Euphotic zone ... | reverse complement strand
CTATAACTTCAAATTCTGCAGTTCGTTCAATTGTAAACAAGAAGCATTATTTTTTATTTGGACTAAAAGGTTATCAAAAAGATCACTATGGCAATTTCCAAATATATGTTTTGTACTTTAAAAATATCGTTATAAAAATTGATATTCAACTATCAAGTTCGGGTTATTCAGTTCAAGAAGATAAAATAACAACTTTTGAATTGGATTCTCCTTTGCTTTTGAATATGAATGATGTCATAAATATTGTTCTTGAAGATTCAATAGCAGGTGGTAGTGGTATTAAAATAGATTGGAATCTAGACTGGTTATCTGATGGAAGATTCGGATTCGGAAGTGAAATTCACAATAATGAAAATTGTAGTGAACGTAGTATCGTTAAAACAATTCGAAAACAAATTGGAAAGCTGTGTGAAAAAAATAGTTCAAAAAAGATGCAAAATCAAATGGAACATCAAGAAGAAATCATCAGAGAGCAACAATCTCAAATGAACTTAATACAGAGTTTAATTTTATCAATGCAACATCAGCTTCAAGAACAATCTAAACTCATAACATCGCTTGAATGTTCTCTAGTAGAGACTCGAGAAGAGATGAGAGCGAACGAAGAGAAATCTAGTCAGCAATGTAAACTCGTCACTTCTCTAAAGGACACACGAGAAGAAAAACAAGTTGATATGTTTGCTGATTGGTTAATCGATGATATACATAAAGAAGAGACAACTAAAGACTAAGGTAGTATGTTAATAAATAAGTTCTAATATCGAAAGATATTACAACTCGAAACTATAATAAATTGAAAACTGGACATAGTCTGACTTTAAATTAGGTTACTATGGCTAATATTCCTACGGAAGGTATGATTATGACTAAGCGGAAGACCGCTATTACTATTACCTTTGGTGATTGTGCTGAGAATCATAAAGGTATGCAGATTATCGGTAAATTTGCAGATTGTGGCTTCACGAATGAGGAGATAATATCGACAAAGGAGATGTTCGAACAAGAAGGATGTAGATGTGAATATATTGACCTGAAAGAAAGGTTATTTTCGACTTGGGATAATCCAGATTCAATTGAGGTTGAAGATGCGAGTGTCTTGATCGTTCGGGGTGGTATAACACATATTCTCTCAAAGGTTGGTTTTGATGCTGATTATATATTTCAAGAGCAAGCTAATTTGGATGTAGACAGAAAAGCATTTATGTACGGTAGAGTAGTCGAAAAGAGTGCACGGTATAATTTATGCTTCGATGAAACTGAACAGGAACCTGATTATGAGAATAAGAAAGGAAGGATAATTGCTTATAACAATGTGCCTTTGACGAGGTATATAAGGCATATGCTTCCTACTTACATTGGTGAGAAAGCTCGAAACTTGGCAGGTGAAGGTAATTACTATTTCGATGCCAAAACATGCGGTATTGGATGGCATGGTGATAGTGAACGAAAGAGGGTGGTAGCAATGAGATTGGGTGTGAGTATCCCTCTTGCCTACCAATGGTTTTATCGTGGAAAAAGGATTGGAGATACTATTCGTTTCGATGATGTGAATCATGGGGATTTTTATGTGATGAGCGAGAAGGCGAGTGGTTGGGATTGGAAGAGAAAGTTGAAGCCGACTTTACGACATGCTGCCGGAAGTGATAAGTATTTGCAGTTCAAAAAATAAGAGTACGATAAGTAAGTAAGATAGTAATAAATTTTAAATTGCATAACAATTTAAAATTTGTAAGTAGTTGAAATCAATGTTCTTTTGATCCTAAATAAATTATATGTTTGTAATTCGAATTTAAATTGAAAGAATAGAATTTACGAATAAAGAATAAAGAATGTCGTACGGTGAAATTGCAAGAGTAAATGGACTTATGTTTGAACAGATTATTGTTGATTATTATAACGATAGTATTGAGAATAAATTGTTATTACTGAATAAAATAAAAGAACAGTTTGGATTTGATATTGAAACGATTAAAAACGGAAGATTATATAAGCATGATCAAAATAAGGTTGAAAGTATACATTTAAAAAGAACTACGAGAAAATCTGATATATATTATAAATATAATGATATTGAGATTGGAATATCGGTTAAAATGAGCAATAAAGGAACACAACTGCAAATTATAAGTTTGGAAATACTTAAACTATATTTGAACCATCATAATATAACACTTGAAAATGATATTGAAGACAGTTTAAAATTGTTTTTAGGAATTGGTATTGAAAAGAGAGTATGGATTAATCAATTATCAAAAATACAACAGGAGAAAATAATATCATTTTTGGAATTGCATAAGAGTTTAATTTTACAGCTCATTTATTGTGATGGTTTATGTAAATATAAAAATGATAGAGCATCACTGTTTATTTTTAACGATTCCTATTATACAAAAACAAAGGAAATTAAGCCTGTTATTTTGAATTATAACGATATCTTACATAAACTAATTGGTGATGTATCAATAACCAAAAATGGAAATTTACAGTTGTGTAATCAAATTGGTTTACAAAGGAAAGGTTCAGGAAAATCAAGTAGTGCTAATTGTTTGCAGTTTAAAGACCGTGGGTTTAAAAATGATTTTAAATCAAAAATAAGCAATAAAATAAATATGAAATCGCGAAGCAATCTTAAAGGTCTATCATTATTTTCAAGCTGTGGAATAGGTGAAACTTATATGAGTCCCTATATCGATATAGTTGTGGCTAACGAACTTCTACCAAATAGGGCAAAATTGTATACACATTTCTATCCTAATACAACCATGATACAGGGAAATATATCAGATGAAGTCATATACAACAGTATACTTAAAGAATCGAGAGAGAAATCAGTTGATTTTATTTATGCAACACCTCCTTGTCAAAGTTTTTCTAAAGCTGGAAATCAATCTCAGAATGACGATAGAGATATTCTGTTTTTACATATAATTAATATAACAAAAGTACTAAAACCAAAGTATGTTATGGTTGAAAATGTTCCGGAATTTTTAAAACTGTTTTGCAATATAAATAATCGTCAGCAATTAGTTCTTGATGTATTTAAACTTGAACTTGGAAACGAGTATCATATCAATAGTAATGTATTGAATACATCAGACTATGGAATTCCACAATCAAGGAAAAGAGCCATCATCTTACTAACAAATAAATCGGAAACAAAAGAATGGGTATTTCCTGGTAAAACAAATCAAGAAATTACAGTTGAAAAGGCAATTGGTCATTTACCATCTATCGAAAGTGGTCAAAAGAGTGATTACCATAGTTGGCATTATGCAAAAGAACATAATGATAAACACATATTGTGGATGAGTAATACTCCATCTGGAAAAAGTGCTTTTGATAATCCAGTTCATTATCCGTCGAAAGATGGGAGAAAAATACATGGATATAAAACAACATACAAAAGAATATCTTGGGATAAACCAGCTCCAACCATAACCATGGCTAACGGTAGTATATCATCCCAAAATAATGTACACCCAGGCAGACCATTAGGAAACGGTTTATATAGTGATGCACGAGCTTTAACCATATATGAATTAATGATATTAACCGGTTTACCTTCAGATTGGAACATACCCAAATGGTGTAGTGATAAATTTATAAGAGAAGTTATCGGAGAATGTGTTCCCCCTGAACTTATATTATCTCTAATTAAAAATATCGGAATTGAATCATCTGATGAATCAAAGGAGGAAGAAACAAATAATGTTGAATCAAAGGAGGAATCTAATCTTGATAATTTGAGCAAAGTCAAATTGATAGAAATATGCAGAAATAATAAATTGAAACGATACTCGAGTTTAAATAAACAAAAACTATTAGAGTTTATAAAAGCCAGTTTAATTGAGTCAAAAATATAAGAAATAATAGTCCTTATTTAGTTCCTTATTGTTAGTACGAGTCGAATGTAGTCTAATTTTAAATTGGTATACCAATTTAAAATTCAATGTTTGTTGTTTTCGACAAATAATAACTCTTTAAATAGTTTTAAATTATGTTTATCTATAATAAATGAGCTTTTCAATATCAGGAGGTCATAACTCTAGTTTACCAGAAGGATTTTTTCCAGCCACTGGAAATCTTATACCAAAATCACATGATACTTTTAATATAGGGTTTTCTGATAGTTATCGTTATGGGAAAATATGGACTAATATTTTATATACTTCAAATGGTACAGTTGCGACTTCAGACTTTAATAAAAAGAAGGACATTGAACCGATAGGTGATGCTTTGTCCGTTATCATGCAATTGAAACCAAAGTCATTTAAGATGAAAAATGGAACTTCGAATCGAGTTCATACTGGTTATATAGCACAAGAATGTGAAAATTTGTTTTGTCCTAATTGGGCATCATATGTAAAAGAGGGTGATAGTATTGGATTGCGATATGAACAGTTTATTGCTTTGAATACAAGGGGAATACAACAGGTTAATAATCGACTTGTGAATATGGAGGAATTTGCGAAACAAGTAGGTGAGAAGTTATCGACTGATTTTACGGTTAGTGAATCTGTTGGAGGTGAAAAGAAATCTGAATTGAACTCAATTCAGGAGAGATTAGATTTGATTGAAAACCGATTGTTAAATAGTTTAACACAAAATAGTTTGGATTATTTTGAAAATAACTTGAGAACCACTTTAACCGATGAATGTGTTTCTCGTGTGAATGAAGTTTCTAAAAGTGATTTTGAAATGAATGGAAGATTAAAAGATTATGTGAATGAGATGTATAACCGAATTTTGAGCGATGTTGGATTAAAGTTAGAAGAACTGAATCCAATGTTGACAGAGGAGTGTAAAGGTCGTGTAAATGAAATGTACACAAATGTAATAAATGAGGTTGATTCAAAGATTGAAAATGAAAGACAAAAATCAAATGAAATCGAGAGTATAATAAATGAATTTCAGTCTCGGTTTAATAATCAGATATGTGATTTAGTAGATAAGGTAAATATATTGATATCAAGGTGTCATGAACTTGAAAATTCTCGTTTGATTCCTCAGTTAGAAATGAAGGGAGAGGATGTTAGTAGTCCTCTTCATGAGCAAATGGTCAGTTTGGTTGATAAGGTGAATTTTCTAATAACGAAGTGTGATGATATTGAAAATCTACGAGAAAGATACGGCAAAACACTTGAGAATGATGAGAAGATTGAAATGCTAATGATTTTTGAAAAATCATTTCGACAAGAGATTGTGGATTTGGTTGGACGAGTTGATTCTTTATCAAATGAGCTTGAAAATTTCAAGATTTCAACAAAAACAGAAATTGACTTGTTTTCTGGTTTGTTAAATAGAGTGAATTTGATATCTACCGATATTGATAGTATGAAGATTAAACAAGATGATTGCTTACGAGAGCAATCTGAACAAAATAGTAATTTTGAGCAGTGTTTTCGTCAAGAGATGTTAGAATTATTGGAGAAAGTCAATTTGTTGGCAACTGATTTAGAGATGATTAAAGAAGCTATAACTAAAAGTTCTAAAGAGCAGAAATCTGAAGAACTTGAATTGATATCCAGTTTGATTGAGAAGATAAATATATTAGGAGTTGAATTAAATTCATTAAAAGATTCTCAGAATCAAGGAACACTTGAACATAAACATGAAGAATTTGAATTGTTAAACAGTTTATTGGAAAAGGTAAATCTATTGACATCTGATTTGGAATCATTTAGAGAGAATGTAAAACAACTTTCTCAAAGTGAAAATGAAGGTAATAATGATAATGAAAATTTTGAGAATAGATTTAGGGATCAGATGTTAGATTTGATTGAAAAAGTAAACTCGTTGGTTTTAAGGTGTAATGATCTTGATTCAAAGTTGTCAACTATACCTCATAAACCAGATAACAAAATAGAATTTGATGATTCTGATTCTTGTGGTTCGAGCATGATGGAAACAATGCAAGAGAGGTTGTATAAGGCAGAACAGTTGATCGGTAAACAACAGAAGATGATAACGAAGCTGACTTCAGCCGTTAACAGTTTGTTAAAAGCAAATGATAATAAATAATGATAATAAGTACGAAATTAAGTTGTTATTCAGTTTAATGAATAATAACCAAATACAATTTATATTTAAACTGAAGAATCAAGATTTACTCTCTTTTTCTTTTTAGCAATTTTGAGAACAGGTTCTTCTTTTTCTTCCTTTTGTTCTGAAGAGTCATTATCTTCATATAGAGCAATTTTAGAGAGGTCTATCGACTGATTTGCCCTTGCAAGTTCGAGCATTCCTTGGAACTTAAGAAGTTTAGCTTTTTCCTTTTCTCTTCGTTTAACTTCTCTTTGGTCTCTAACACTTTTCAAGCAAGCTTGAAAATCATATGACTTTATGAAAATCAGTAGTGATAGTAACAGTGATACAGCTTGCTGTATAACACTAACGAGTGCCATATTCTCATTTTTTACAGCCCATTCGATTAATGCAGTAGTATTCATTTATATATACGAAATAAATTATTTTTTTATTGCTATTTAAAGACAACCAAGAATTCCTCTCGAAATCAAACTATAAGTTATATTACTTAATTCTGGAATGAGATAACAAGGTGAATTGAACCGATAAATTGAATTTTAAGATAATCCCTGAAAAAAATTAGGAATATGGCAAGTGAAAATACAGAAGTAAATATGACTATGATGATGACTATTCGAATCTCTGATATTCCTTATTGGCAAAGAGACTCGATATTTTTCGATAACCTGTTGGATTGTGGTAGTTTAGAAGATACAATTACAATTCCTTCTAGGTTTATTCGAGAGAACAATATGATTTCGACTTTAGACGACTTCATTGCTGTGTACAACATATCGGCATTTTTTATGGTAAGGTTTCCGTGTGATAGTTTACTCGAGTTTGTAATGAGTGCAATAGAGAATGACACATACGAGAATCTAAAAAGACAACACAGCGAGATGAATTCAGATTGGTGGGATATTTTCGACATCGTTCATTATACTGGTGATGGGAATAAGGAGGGTGCTTCTTTGTTGTTTGCTCAACAAGGGAATATATGCATGATTGATTTTTATGGTCGACATGGTCTTCCTATATCAAGTCAACATTGTGTAGAAGCTTCTGTTGGCAACAAAAACTGCCTTGAGTATTGTATTCAAAAGGTAAATCCTGATGAGTCGACATTTAGGAAATGTTTCAAGTCTGCTATAAGGAACAAAAAAATGGATTGTTTAGAATATCTTTTCGAACTGATACATGAAACAATGGAAAAAGATGCAAAATTTTCTTATATTGCTTGTGAAAATGACAATCTTGATGCATTGGTATTTCTACATGAAAATGGGTTTCCGTGGGATGAGGTAACTTATTTGCACTCATGTTATTCATTGGAATGTTTGAAATATCTTGTTGAGAATGGTTATCATTGCGATTTTAGAGAGTTGTTATATAGATGCGGTCCAGCTTGTTATAAATATGTATCGGATAAATTTATAGAACAGTATCAAGAAGATTTGGAAGAAGAAATGGAATATGAAGTTGAAAGACCTTACGATGCTCGACCCTATTAAATAGATGGAGATACATGGAGATACATGGAGATAGACGGAGATAGACGGAGATAGCAGTGTATTTTAAACTGCAATTCAATACGAATTGCAATTTTAATAGTTTATTTAAAGCGATAATTCAAAAACAGTAAATAATGTCAACTACAGAAGATATACTAATTGATTTTAAAAACCAACTTATTAGCTTTTTCGACGAGTTAATTAATCAGTTTCCGTCAGAAGGAGATTTAGTTGTAATTCGTTTGTTTTTATCAAACCAGATTCCAATCAGAGATGTAATGAACAATTTTAACTATCAGTTAAATAAGGATAATAAAATGCTGAAGACGATGATTAAGAATCGGGATGAGCAGTTCTTCCTTGAAAACAACCTATTTGAGTTAAATGGTAATAAAAGGGAGAAAATCAGTCACTTTAAAAAACTATGGAGGTCTGGTGTATTAGATGATGATGATAAGGTTGTCCTTTGGAAATGGATAGATAGCTTTGTATATCTTACTGATAAGTATGCAAAAGCAATTTCAAAAGTGGCTGAAAGTAAGAAAGAGTAATAATATGATATTTAAAATATATATCTTATTGTCGTAGGACATTTATATTCACCATAATCAACATGTCTGTTAATTGCTGGATACAATGTGTATTTATTACACACAGTTTTCGCTCTTTCAGTTTTGCAGTTGTTACAAACAAGTTGATTTTCAAGAGGGAATTGAAGTTCTCTCCTCATGATTATTTCTTTATCGAGGAATCCGAGCTTATATAGTTTTGAATCCATTTATAAATAACAAATATAATAAAAAACTGATGGCAAATTATGGTTCGATCATTGACGAAGGTGTAGAAGCAGATGCTATTTTAGATTACTTTGATGACTATTTCAATCATCCAACTTTATATAAAATCAGAGATATACAATCTAAATTTAGCTTGTATATGGTCAAATTCTATTGTATGCTTAATAACAAATGCAGATACCTTACTGTTATACTTCCAATGGATGCAAATCCCGTTCATTTTCCATTTAAGCTTCGAGGTGTAAAATGGATTTCTTTACAGACAAGAGAACTTACCGAAAATCACAAGATACCGACTCATTCATATCAGCCGTCTAATTATCTTCCTCTTAATAAAAAAATTCAAAGGGTAGAACAAGTTGAAAGTTATAGTTCTTATGTATGCGATGAATATGGGCTAACTATTAAGTTGCTCCATACAAAAGGAATGAATGAGTTTCAAAGTAAAGGAACATTAATTACAGCATTGGAGACATATCAGACTATAATAACTCATGGAATTGAAGAGACATTTTAACCTTGAATTCAATATAGCCTCTATACTGAAGAAGTTTACTTTACTTTAGTTACTTTAGTTAATTTAATTACAAATCAAACTGATTTGCAATTTGGAAATATAAGAAAGTTTAGTATTAATATAAATGAGAATTTTTGATATGTTAAAGTTATACTGCTGTTGTTTTATGAAACGGAAAATAACTGTAATTGTTAAAGAACACGAAGACCACCAAGATGATAATCACTTTACAGAAGAAGAGTTAAGACTAGGATATACATATATCCTAATATAATGAAATCATTTTTTACTTCTTTAAAATGAATTAAAAAATGAAATTGGACTTTAAAATAGAGTTATGCAAAAGTCTAAATTTTTCCCGTATAGTTGGTTTATTGATGAAGATGAAACCGAATGCACATGCATTCGTGTTTATGGACTAAATGAAAGGAATGAAAATGTCTGTGTTCGTGTAGATGATTTTTATCCTTATTGTTATATTGAGTTGCCTCCTGATGTAACTGAAGGCATGGTTTGCCTTATTCGAAAGAAGATTGATGATCTTCTTGGGAGGCAGAAAGAAACACTTGATGCTCAGTATGTATTGAAAAAGAAACTGTATCGAGCTAACTTTGATAAGAATGGTCAACCTAAGTTGTTTCCATTCTTACTCTGTTATTTTGCGAATAAGGAACATATAAAGTCACTTGTTTACTTGCTTCGAAAACCTTTAATGGTATCTGGTATTGGTCGTCTCATATTAAAAGTTCATGAAGACCAAGCTAATCCGATATTGCAATTTGTATGTAATAAAAATATATCAACAGCTGGTTGGGTTACATTTACAGGGAAGAAACAAACGGAAGAAAACAAAATTACATTGTGTAAAAATGAATATATCGTAAGTCAAAATCGTATCGGTCCGTTTGAAAATCCGGTTGCTCCTAAGCCTAAGATTATGGGCTTTGATATTGAGGTTTATTCAAGCAACAATAATGCTATGCCTAAATCGGTTAACTTGGGTGATAAGATATTCCAAATTTCATGTGTATTTACAACTGAAGGAGATTATAATGAAAGCAATTACACTTCCTATTTGATTTCGCTTGGACAACCTGATCAGTCGATAGTTGGTGACGATGTGAATATCATAAACTGTAATACAGAAGCCGATGTGTTGACTTCTTTCACTGAGTTGATTCGAACTGAAAATCCAAATATAATATGTGGATATAATATCTTCGGTTTCGATATACCGTATATGATTGACCGAGCAAATTCCCCATGTATGGTCCCTGATATCTTTGCAAAGCAAGGATTTCATAAAACCAATATGGCTAAGAAACGGAAAATCAGTTGGTCTTCTTCAGCTTACAAGAATCAGGAGTTTGAGTTTTTAGATGCAGAAGGTCGTTTGTATATTGATTTACTTCCTATTGTCAAACGAGATTACAAATTCAATAATTATAAACTGAAAACAATTTCAGAATACTTTATTGGTCAAACAAAAGATCCTTTATCTGTCAAAGGTATTTTCAAATGTTACAAGATTGGTGTGAAAAGGAAAGCTGACGGAAGTTACCCTGTACAATCTCAGAAAGCAATGGGTATCGTTGGAAAGTATTGTGTGAAAGATAGTGCACTTGTCGTATCTCTCATTGGTAAACTTCAAGTATGGTACGGATTAACAGAGATGGCGAGTATCTGTAATGTTCCTATATTTACCCTTTATACTCAAGGGCAACAGATCAAGGTCTTCTCTCAAATATACAGATATTGTTTGAGTCAAAACATTGTTGTCGAAAGCAACGGGTATGAATCAAAGGATAATGAACGATATGTTGGTGCTTATGTTTTTGACCCTGTTCCAGGCTCATATAATATGGTAGTTCCTCTTGATTTTTGCTCTCTGTATCCTTCTATCATTATTGGATATAATATCGATTACTCAACTTGGGTTACGGATGATAGTATTCCGAACAGGAAGTGTAATGTGATGGAATGGGAGGACCATATTGGTTGTGAACATGATGAGAAAGTTATCCGTGTAAATACTCTGAACAACTATATCAAAAAGAAGGAGGATGACATTAAATCTCTTCGTACAATGAGAGATAGCAGAATTGATAAGTTGAGAAGGCAAGAAATAGCGGATGAAATTAAGCTGAAGATGGAAGAACTTAAGCCTTACAAGAAAGAGCGGTCTGATATAAAAAAGACAATATCGAAGCACCCTATGTGTGAGAAACGAAAGTATCGTTTTCTGAAGGAACCAAAAGGTGTTTTACCAACTATTATTCAGAACTTGTTAGATGCAAGAAAAAATACACGGAAAGAAATTAATAAATACAATGATAAAATCAAGGCAATAAAGGATGGTGAAATGAAAGAGGATAATGAGTTTGGAAGCATTCAGGTACTCACATCTTTATGTAATGTGCTTGATAAAAGACAGCTTGCTTTGAAGGTATCAGCTAATAGTATGTATGGTGCTCTTGGTGTAAAGAGAGGATATCTACCTTTGATGCCTGGTGCTATGTGTATTACATACATGGGACGAACCAACATTCAGAAGGTATCAAAAGATATTCAGGAAATTCATGGTGGTAAGTTGGTGTATGGAGATACAGATAGTAACTATGTTTGTTTTCCTCATTTGACAACAGCTCAGGAGACATGGGCTTATGCATTGAAAGTAGCTGACGAGATTAGTATGCAATTTCCGCCTCCAGTTCGAATTGATTTCGAGGAAGCGATTTACAGCTTCTTTTTCATATTGACAAAAAAGAGATATATGTATCGAGCTTGTGATGCTCTTGGAAATATTAATAATAAAATTGGTAAGAAAGGAGTATTGCTTGCAAGAAGAGATAACTCAAAGTTTGTTCGTGATGTATATGAGACTGTAATATCGAAGATTGCAGATGGTATAAATTGTAACGATATTTTATACTATATTATTCAGGAGATAAATGGTTTGCTTTCTCACTCGAAACCGATTGAAGATTTTATTGTGACTAAATCGGTTGGAAACTCTGGTAATGTAACTGAGATTGCGGAAGACCCGGAATCTTTTATGGTGGAAACCAAGAATGAGAAAACAGGGAAGAAATCACTTAAGATTCAGGTTGGAGATTATAAGGTAACACCTTTGAGTAAGAAACCGAAAGAGAAGGAAGAGCAATTGAGAAAAAAGAATGTTGATAATGATGAAGACTATTACATTGCTTCTTTACCTGCTCAAGTTCAGCTTGCTTTAAGAATGAAAAATCGAGGTATGATAGTTCAAGCTGGGACGAGATTGGAGTATGTCGTTGCTTATCCAAATAATCAAAAAGGTAAGTTATATGATAAATTAGAAGATGTTGAATATATCAAGAAACACGGTGATATTATCAAGTTGGATTATATGTATTATCTTAAGAACCTTGTTATTCCTTTGGACCAAATGTGTAATGTTTCCTTTAAAAATATAGTTGGATTTAAGGCTGATTTTGTGCGAGATCAGTTTTTGTTTAGGATGAGGACTCGAGAGAAGGTATTGAATGAGTTAAAAGATATCTTTAGTCCTAAGTTAAATTTCGTGGATTGATTGCAAACTATAATTTTAAATTGTTATCCAATTTAAAATTAGTACCTGATGGTACAATAACTTTATTTATATTTACTTATTGTAAATGCTGACTGAGAGAGAAATTGAAAAGGTGCAACTATTTAAAGAAACATATAATGCAATGTATTTAAAGGAATTTTCAGTTGAAAAATTGAACTTTATAAAATCAACATCAAATCAAGTTCAAAATCGTTTGATTAATAATCTATCATTAATTGATTTTCCATCACACCCATATAATGCTGAATTTATTGAGGGACCTATTGGAATTCGTAAGTTCAAGTTAAATATCAAAGGGAAACCCGAGAAAACTATACATCTATTCGGTGAATACCACAAGAAAACAACAGGTCAATGCAAGTCAAATACATATATTGAATTCGATGAGTATATCTATCGACTATCGAGAGAAACACCATCCTTTATAGATGTATATGTGGAATTCCCAATGGTAAAAAGTAGAATCAAAAACAGTATAGCATCAAGGCTAATTTTTATGAATATAGTAGGTCGAATGTTTACCGGACACACTTTTTCTGATTCTTACAAATACTACAAAAATGCCAAGAAACATGACCATACTACTTATATGTTTTCAAGGATTCACAACAAGATGAAAGACTGTATCCAGCCGGAAACAAGAATGGTTCCAAACTGCGAATTAATCAGATTACATAATATCGATATTCGTTCAACATGGGATATAGACATTGATGCTAAAAAAATCTATACTGAAGATATTGCTCTCAGTTTAATTCGAAGCATTTTTCAAGTTGGATTGCAACTTTTCAGGACTCCTGATGAAATATTGGAAGTATTGAGAAGAGTCAATTTTGAATGTCCCTCTATACTCAACTCTCTCAAGATATTGATAAAAGACAATGATATAAATCTCTTGGATATATTCTATAAAAACAAATCATTAAAAAAGCAACTTGAATCAAGCTATAAAAAGACAGAAATAGAAACATGGTTAAAAAAGGCTTCATATGATACGATAAGTAATGACCTTTATTTCAGAGTCAAAAACCCCAATATTATATTTATTGATGCAATTAAAAAACTAATTAGTTCAATTGAAAAGAATACTGCTTTCAACGAAGATGACATAAAAAGATTTGATTTTATATTTCTTAAACTGAATTCATTATTAGTCGATGTATACTTCTTAGCAAGAATTTTCAAGTGTCACAATTTGAAAAAACATAAATCACAAGGTGAATTTCAACCAGCAGAAAGTAATAACATTATCGTATATGCAGGTGATGCTCATACTGAAAGAATGTCTAATTTTTTCAAATCGATTGGCTTTAAAGATGAGTTTAAATACTATAATCCATTGAGAGAGAGTTGTGTTCAAATGTCGAGAGTCAAAACACCTGTAAAGCAATCTCAAAACTTGAATATTTTAAAGTTAACTGAACTCAGGATCATCGCAAAAAATATGAACATAAAGGGTTATTTGAAGCTGAACAAAAAACTTTTAATTGAGTTAATTATTAAAACGAAAAAACAATCTCCTACTATTAAACCATCTACAGTGGTTCAACTTAAAAATCTTGCAAGAGAAATGGGTCTTAAAGGATATTCAAAGTTAAAGAAAGAAGAACTTATCAGATTGATTAAAGATTCAAAAAAATAAGACTGTTAACTATCCGTTCTCCAACTTCCTTTTGAATTTATATCTATTATCTTTTTTGTTGTTTTATGATTAATGAGTTCAACATCATCTCTCAATTTTCCAATCTTATCGTAAACTGAACTCATCATTGCATTTGCACCGATATATAGTATATCGTAATCTTTCTTGACTTGGTATTTTTTTGAGTTTTCGATTGCTGTCGTGAATAAGATAAATATATAAGGATGCTTTGGAACTGCAGAAAACACTTGATTACATACTCTTGTAATTTCTTCTGGTTCACCCTGTCTTATAGGTTCATCTTTCATTTTATCTGCATATTCTTGTGATAAGACTGCTTCTGTAAATAACTTAACTTTCTTGTTTGGAGAAGGTTGAAACATATTAATTGAACTCGCATTGGATATACTACCGTATTGCCAATATATACCACCATAATGATATACAACTAACAGTCTAAGGAAGTCAACTATCATTGTAGGTCGTGGTAGATTGAATATTATATCGTAGTATTCAGGATAAAAGTCCCTAACAAATTCTTGGATATCAGGCAATATCCATAATTTGATATTGTATTCAGGGTTATTTCGTTTGAGTTGTTCATATGATTTCTTGTCAAAGTCTAAATAATCGTCTTTAAGTTTCTGGTTTTTATCCCATGGTATATATATAAGATGAATCAATTTTGGTGATTCATTATTGTATTTGTAAGGTTCAGTTTGTTTCATAATCGATAATATGAGTATAATAATAATGATGGTGATGATTGATAATGCTAAACCGATAACTAAAGTGAGTTTCATTTATTAGTATAAAGTTAAATTGGAATTATAAATCTTTAGTTTTTAGTCTCAAAACATCGTATATAATAGATTTTTTTAAAATTGGAATATAGTTCAAAATCTTAAATTCTAGATAATGATAAAGAAGCCGGTTTTGCAGGTTCAAAATCTTCATCTGATAATTCCCAAATTTGTGGTTCACACGGAGAATCATGTAATCCAGCATAATAACCTTTAATGTTCCAGTCTTTGTATACTCTATTTAGAAATGGAATAGCCTTCGACGGACCCCATAAATTCATATTTCCAATGCTATATAATTGCCTCTTGTTAATACTCTCAATGGTGAAAAAATCTTTAATCCATAGTTTCCTTGCTTCTGGATAAGCCAGAATAAAAAAATTATTATCTTCATTTCCACCTACATCATCGTCTGATTTAGAACTTTCTTTATAGACAAATATATCTATCCAAGGAAATTTAAAGAAATCACCCTCATGCTCTTGTCCATTCTTGGGGAATATTTTGTATCCAAATAATGGAAATTCTACAATCTCATAATCTAATGCTTCAAACTGAGGTTTCAATTTTAATAAAATATCGATATCTTTATCCCTTATACCAATATCAATATCATCATCCCAAGGAATTATTCCTTGATGTCTTATTGCCCCAATAAGAGTTCCACCTATTATCCAATAAAATAATTGATTTTTCTCTGATATATCATGAAAATCTCTTGCTAATTGATACATTTGAACTACAGTATCTTCCGTAACTTTCTTTATAGTTGAATTGTATAGCTCTGATTTCACCTGGTTTTTTAACTTCCCTGTTGTATCACTGTGACCAAAGTTATATGAAACAGTATTTAACCATACTGTCCCAATCAATAATATGACCGAAATAACAATAATACTAATTATCAAAATAGTATATCTCATTTATTAGTATAAAGTTAACTTGCTAATTTAAAAATAATGCAAATCTTTATCCGACTTTCAACAGGAAAAACAATATCGATGGATGTAACAAAACAAACTATATTATCTGATGTTTTACAGTATGCTAACGATTACCATAGTGCAGAACAATCTGAATTTATACCTTATATGAATCTGTTACTGTTAAAAGGATACCATGACGAATCTAATTTGAGTGTAGAGAAAAATAAGATTTTAAACCTTGATATCAGTCTGATTTCACTATATCATAATAAAGTCATTAAGGAAGTTCTTTTTATGACATGTTAGTTAAAATGAGTTTACAATTTCCTTTTAGCATAAAATAGTATAAATGCTTCGTTTTCAACAACACTATAATATTAACAGAGAGAAACAACTTATTAAATATTACAATTTGAAACCAAAGGGTGAAACACTTGTTTTTATCAAGTTCAAGTTCAACTGTAAATTGTGTGATTTCTATACGAATCATAAGTTGTTATATAGAAGACATTTATGTTCGAATAATCACTACAACAGAATGAACCAATTTTAACTTGTTATTCAATCATGAATAATAAGTCTACATAATTCTCGCTCTTTACTTCTTATCCAAGTTCTTAATTTTTAAGGTTTGCTTTTCAACTGATTCTCCTTTTTGAACTTCAAGCAATTTTCGATATGCTTTTTCAGCATCGTTAACTCCCAATTGTCTAAAATAGTCAATTCCAAGTTCTTCCTTATGCTTTCGATTCTGTTTAAATTTCTCCTGTGTTTCTACAATAATTGCTTTTCCTTTATATTTAACCCCGGTCTGTTCCTTTTCTTTCAAGTATGCTAAAATATGAGCTTCAAGTTCAATTACTCTTTTCCTAAGAATCTTATTTCTCATATTATTTCTGATAATTTCAGCTCTGATATTATTGAGTTCATCGACATGGTTTTGTATCATTTTCATTAATAGAAAGATTCTTTAAAACCGTTATCGATCTCAGGTTATCTCCTTTTTTTCTTATTGAGAAATACTTTGGTAACTAATAGATAAATCAAACTGCAAACAATTACAAATAATAAAAATTTGAAAAATAAACCAGTTGAAGATTGAGTTGATCCTGATCCTGCTTTTGCTAACTCTTGACTTTTTAAAATAGAGGATTGAAGAGATTGATTATATGTTGATTGATAGTATATCTCTGGAGATGGTCCATCAACTCTCGGATATGTTTTATGAATCCAAAGGACATCGATACCTGAATATCTAAGGTTCTGGTTCGTTCCTTTATTATTTACTGTTAATTTTGATGGGAAGAAATACAACATAACAGATAAGGGGTCAAAATCTGAACCATTAATATGGTCCATGTTATATGCATTAAGAATATTAGTATCAGTCTGTGATTTGTCCCATCCTTGTGTGTCTTCAGCCCATTTATACACCTTGTTTTTATCCCATTGTATTTTATCTCCTCTTGGATTTTGATGTTCATGTATCATTCCTAATAAATGTCCAAATTCATGTAATACAGTTCCAACATCAAACCAAGCAAAGTTCATCGTTGAAATATCCTTATTTTGTATACAATCAGTTCCCAATAAAGACCAAGAACCTCGATTAGGGTCAAAGTCAATTCGAACTAAGGCTGATTTATCGTTATCTTGAAGAAAACTAAATTTGAGATTCACAAGAGGTTGAATTCTTTCCATTATAATCTTTTTAATCGCATCTTTTCGGTTCATATTTTGAATCTGATTTTGAAGTGGGTCTTCTGTCTGATCAGTTGTTGATAGTGATATCCTTGAAGGGTCTCCGACAAACGATATGGTAATATCACTATTTTGTTTCCATAGTTTTTCAATATAAAAACCAGCTCTAACATTATCATTAGATGCTTTTGTTGGAATAGGTACATTTTCGTCTGTATATATTTTAGTAGCACACATTTTTTCTAATTTTAAGCTCATTTATTAATTAAAAATAATAAATGATAATTATATTTTTGTTCTCCCTTGTTTTCCACAACCAGGGTCTTCTGTAAGTAAACCATTTCTATCAAACCAGTTTTGAATTGCACCACAAAGTTCTTCTACCTTCTTACTACCCCAATAGATGAATCTTCTTAATTCTTCGATAGGTGATTCTGGTGTTAGTTCAATTTCTTGATTATTAATTGATTTCCATAGGTAATCTCTGTTTGATTGTATTCTTTCCCATAGTTTCGCTTTATTGGTCTCTCTGTTTATTCCGTCATTGTCTCCGTCGATATTTAGTATTCTGGAAGCAATGTTAATTAGTTCGAACCTCTTTATGGTTTTGCATACACGACCTGACTTCTGTTTATGTTTTTTATCAACCTTAGTTCTGACATCACGGATACAGAACTTGTTCATGCCTCTGTTGATTTGACCGTAAAAGCCATATTGGTTATTATCCAAATGTGTTTGAACTGTTTGTTTGTATTGTAAAACAATGTCTCTTATACTTTCATCGCCATTAAACCATTCTCCAATGGAAGATTCAAACATACATCGAATTATATTATCCTTTTCAAAAAGATACCACGAAACCCATATCGGATTTCCTTCTTGGTCTTCAAATCTCCTTACAAAGTTTTCAAAATACTTTAAAATCATCTTCCTTTGTGGTCTGTTTTTATCTACATCTCTTATATCTGCTACAATTGAGTTTTCAATTACCATTTCGTTGATTTCGTTTGATAATTTGTTAAAGTAGTATGGTAGGTCATCGTCGGTTTTAGACTCAAATATACGATTAATTACAGTTGGAATAAGGGATATATAGATAGGTTCCATGATTTCCTCTTGTGTTATGTCCTGTTTTAGAATAGGATATTTAGTATAGTAAGATAGGGATACATCACCTGTTATAGTTAAGTTATCAACAAGAAAGTAGATATTGTTACTTTCTCTTAGGTAGGAGGAGATACCGTATCTATTAATGATTTCAGTATTATTATTAATCATAAAATTTAAACTACTTAACAGTTCAAAATCGGTACATATTTGTAATTCTTCTAAATTTGTTAAATATTCAAAAGACAGCATGAAATTTATCCTGTAAATATTTTTTATATGTTGAATGATATCATCAGTTTGAGAATAGTAAAGTTGATAAGTAGAAGTATCGATTTCATCTTCAGTTAGGATTATAGGTTCAAAATCACATTTATAATCACAATCCATGTAATCGCATTCTCGTTTGCCATTCAGACTAGGATTTCTAATCCTATTTCTTTCGTAATTTAAAGGGCAATCGAAGGCGGATTCTTTAATGACTCTTTCAATTTGTTTTATGTTTATATCTTTGATTTCTGATATCTTGTACATTTCAAGGTCAATACTTGGTGTTTCATTGTTTGGAATAGATACTCGTTGATATATACTGAATGATGGTTGGATTCCCATTTGTGATAGATTATTATGAGAACCAAGACGATAACCACGAGCAATAGCTTGGGAAATCTCAGAGTAATTCCAATGAGGAGTTAATATATTGACAACTTGAACATTAAAAAGAGAAAATCCTTCTGATATAACTTTTGAACCAATAATAACATTAATTACTTTACCAGTTGCATTATCAGCCTTATTGAATCGAGTAATTATTTTCTTCATTTTGCTCAAGGTAGCAGTTGTGTTTGTAATTATAGCATATCGAGGACTAAATTGGTTGTTTCCTTCACTACCGGTAGCTTGTGTATAACCGAATTGTTCAAGAAGGGAAGCAAAAAGAATAGCACCGCTACCTTGGACGAACTCACAATATACGAAAACACTTTTGTTTTCTTTCCTAGCTTCTAATATGTTACCGATAGAGATTGCATATTTACTACTAAAACGATATAGTGTTTCCAGTTTATTTTCTTCTGTTCCGCGAAATATTGTTTTTAAACTGTCTTTCAATCCAAAAGATAACTTCTTTGTTTTTGGATCTTTTCTGATATTAACATATTTATTAAAACCAGGTTCTCCGTAGGTTCCATCAGGAAAAACAAATAATGTAGCTTGTCTTGAGTTTGAATATATACCTTTCTTATCCGAATTAACATCTAAATCATATGCCTTGGTATATGCTTCTGATTGAAAAGGACTCATTTGATCAGGTTCAACTTTGAACTCTTTTAGTTGGTTTTCGATGATAGTTCCTTTGTATTCCATTGGTATTTGAGATTTCATAGCAAGAAGATACGATATCTTTCCTTTAAATACTTTTTTTAATTCTGGTATCATGGTCTTTTTTAGTTTCATGGTCCCTGTATTTTGGTCTATATTCATATAAGAATTAATGAACTCCTGACCAGTCGGAAGATTCTGATCTGCAGGAATTATAAGGTTCATGATAGAAGTAATCTCTTCAGGACTGTCTTTCATTGGAGTTCCTGACAAAAGTATGATTTTGCAGTTCTTAATCATATGCAAAAAGTTCCATATATTTCTATATACATTTATACCTTCTTCCTTATCCTGTAACCGTAAGTTATGAACCTCATCAATAACTATAATACTATTATTGTATGATTCCAGGATAAAATCTCTCTTTGTTTTCTCAACCATTTTTGCAAAAGTAACGAAGGTTTTAAATTCATAGAATTGGTCTAATAGTTTATTCATACGATGAGTTCCTTCCAAATCTGTAATACTATCATAATTTTCAGGTATATATTGACCTGAAGTGCATCTGAATACAATTTCGTTTTTAAAGTTATTAATGATACCTTCGCCTCGGGCTAAAATAACAGCTTTTTTAAATCCATTGTTTTCTCGTTTGATTTGTTCTATGATTCCTATTGTAAGGCATGTTTTACCGGTTCCCATCTCATTAACGATAAGTATATTGTCATATGGGGTTCGAGAAGACATATAACGAGCCATTATCTTTTGATTTCGAAGTAGTTGACCTGCTACCTTTGGAATTTCTTCAATTTGTTCAAGCTTCTCATTATAAAACTCCTTTTTCCTATATATATCCAAGCTAAAATCAGACTGCTCTATATCTGGATATATAGGTAAAAAATCGGTTATATCATCATTTTCCATTTATTACTACAAAGATTAAATTTTCAATTATTGTAATTGTAAATTAAATTGATAATTAATAAATGCATACTGATATGCTCTTTAACTCGTGTAAAAAAATAAAAGAATTATATTATTACCAGCATACTATAAATAAATCAAGAATGGATTCTAATAAAGAGATTGTAAGCAGACTCAAATTTATCGGTCGCATTCAAAAGGGAGAAAAAATAAACACAAGATACATGTATGTTCAACAAGACAGTCTAACAACTACATTGTCGAGAACATTTATAAATCAAGACAATAGAGCAAACTGTTTATCTTTCATACAGGATACAATATCAAAAGCATTTGAATTATTGTCACTATATGAAAGGTCTGATAGAGAATCTGATATGATGATATGTTTAAATATTGTAAAGGATATTCAGTCTGCTAAAAATGGAATCAATAACATAAAAGATACTTACATGATTGACATCAAGTTTGTTTGTGATATTGATACATTAGTCGAGTTTATAGATGCTCGTCTCATTGGTTTAACCCACAAGTATCCGGTATTGAAAGAACAAACGATATTTCAATAAAAACAAGCTAATTTTAAAGTGTATTTCTTAAGAAATTGGATGCATCACTAACTCCACTTGCAACTGCATATACCTTGCTCCTTGTTGCGAAGTAGTAATTGATATATGCAACACCAAGAAAAAACAAACCAAAACCAATAACTATAAAACCAATATATATCAATTTCAATCTTGGATTCTGAATGCTATTTGGGTTAGTTGTATCATATTCAATTTGAACCGGATTTCCAACTGAATAAGGTTGATTTAATTCGATACTATTTTGATATTGAAAACCGTTCACATTATAACTAATCACATAAGTGCATACTTGGTTTGGTGTTTTACTACATGTTTTAGATACAACAACACCTTGAATAGAAACATAGTTATCTTTTTTAAAAACAAGGTAAATTCCAAATACCAAACAAATAGCACAGATTATCATTGAAATAACCAGTGTTATTCTAAATTTAATCACTTCGAATTTGGCAGTATCATCTACTATCTCATTGAGTGAACTCATTATTTATTATAATAAATTAAATCATATTTTCAATCTGTTTTTTAAATTTATCTAACTTAGTAACCAATGTTTCATTCTCAATAGTAATTCTTCTATTTGTTTCTTTTAATGACTGAATTGTCTCAGTCTGCTCATCCAACTGAAATCGTAATAAATTCATTCGTTTATTAACATCCTGTAATTCTATATGAAATTCGTTATTAGAATCAAACAGAGATTCATTATTTTCTTCAAGAGACTGAATATCAGTCTCGAATTCTTCATTTTCTTTTTCTAAAGTTTCAACTTTTTGTTTTAGGTTTTCAATATCAAAATGAACCTGTTTTATGGTTTCTGTATGTTCTATATTTTCTTTTGTTAAAGATTTAATTCGAATGTCTTCCAATTCCAATTCAGAATTAAATTCATTATTTACTTTTAATAAAGATTCATTGTCGTTATCCAATTCTTCCACTTCCTTTTGTAATTGTTCGTATTCTATTTCTAAATTTCTCTTTTGTGTTGATAAACAGTCTAATTCAGAACTTAGATTATTCGTTCGTTCGATTAAGATAACATTCTGAATAGATAGGGTATCGTTCTCTTTAACAAACTGGACTTTTTCAGACTCCAACACAGATAGATTACTTTTGTATTCATGTAAAGATTCTTCTATGATTTCAAACTCATTTTCAGTTTCATTTAAATCATTCGATAATCTTGTATTTTCATATTCTAATTCAACTACTTTTTGTTTTAGCTCTTCAATCTCTTTTTGAACTCGTTCATGCTCTTCTGACAAATTATCGTATTGGTCACAAATTGTATTCATCTCTTTATCTAAGTCCATTATTTCATTTGCTAATTCGTTGTTTAAACAATTCGAAGATTCCAGTTTTAATTTCAACTCAGAATTTAATAACAAACTAGAATTGAGTTCAATTTCTAATTCATTTAACTTCTTCATTTTTTCTCGAATCATTCCTTCTATTTCAAATATCATTTCATACTGATTTTCAATATGATTATCTCTATTTTGTATATGCTCTTCTGTTTCGTCAACTAATTCATCATAAGATAATCTCTCTCGATTTAGATCGTCGATTAATTGACTCACACATAACTTTTTCTCTTCAATTTCATATTGCAAAGAAACAACAATATCATTTGTTTTATTTTCCTCTAACTCTTCTTCAAGAGAACTTATTCTGCTATCCAAATCAGTATTCTCATCTTGAATTGTTTCTAAATTGTATTCCAATTCAGATTTATCCATTTCCAGTTCTCTATTTGTCTCTTTCAAACCGGATATGATATAATTCAATTCATTATTTTCCATCTCCAATAAACCTATATGTTGTTCTTTATGAGAAATTTTCTCATCTTGATTCACAATATAGGTTTCATATTGGTCAACTTGTGACTGAAAATCAGTTTTCTCTTCTTGTAAACTGATTTTACAACTTAATATCTCCTGTTGCAAACTCGATACATAAATAGAATGATCAGTCGACCTCGATACATATTCATATTTATTATTTTCGATTTCTGATGTTTTCACCTTGATTTCATCCTCTAATTTTAGTATTTGTTCATCTTTATTTTCAACATCATTTTCTAATTCATCGATATAATCAATCTGTTTCGATATTTTGACTCTCATTTCAGAGACAGATGATTTAAGTTCTGATATGGTTTCAACATTTTTGGTTTTTGTCCTTTCCATCGTTTCTATTATATTATTTAACTTTCCTTCATTTGCAATATAATTGTCAATCTGATTTTGTAAACTTGTGTTAGTATTATTATTCGTATCTAATTCACTTTCCATATTTTCAATAAAAGTATAATTGGTTTCCAATTCATTTTGAAGTTCAATTACTCGGTTTTGAAATTGAACCTTTAAAACTTCAAGTCGTTTATTTTCATCCTTTGTTTTATTGTAATTGATTTCCAGTTCAGAATAATTATGTTTAATCGTTTCATATTCATTATTCTTTTCAGACAAGTCAACTACACAACTCTGCAATACACCATTTTCCCTAGTTATCTCATCAAATTGAACCTTCAATTCATCATGCATACGATTAAGTTCATCTATACGATTAATAAGGTATTCATAATGTCGTTTCTTATCTTCCGATGTTCGAAGCATATCTTCATATTTAGAATTTACAGTTTCGAACTGCGATTTCAAACTGTTTTTCTCAAAAGTTAATACACCCAACTTTTCAGTTAGCAGGTTATTTTGAGACACGATTTCATCCATATTCTTCTTGACTGTTTTCCCTTTCAAAAGTTCATCATTATATCTCAATCGTAATTCATCAACATCAGTTTTATATTGGTTCAACTCATCTTCCATTTCCAAATACTCATCCTCAGATACAGGATCCTTATATACCTTTCTCTCACCTTTCCTAAGATAACCAAGCTGACCCACTATAAAATCAACTATATAATCGTCGTCACCATTCCATCGATTATAGTTTTCACCCATAACCTCAACAAACTGAATATCAGTTAGATTTCGCCCATTCAACAGTTCAACTCTAAATGTAGCTGACTGATTAAACTTCAATTCCTGTACTTTGATACTAACTCCTGTTATCTGCTTTTGTGAACTGTTTGTCAATTCAACTTCGATCATTTGCTTTAAATAACCTTATTTATAAATTAAAAATGACAGGTAATAATGATGCAAGAATTAAAAGAAGATAACAACATATATATATGCAGTATAGATATTGGTAAAAATAACTTTGCATTCTACATTGAAGAAATTGATAATGAAACCTTATTATCAATTCAAAATATACCAAAAGAAAACAGATACAATGTAAACGGAACACCAACTCAAGAATTTAAAACTATATTAAAACAGGTATGGACCAATGGTAGAACTGTTTTGTTTAAAAACAACGATTTAACAAAAAACTGTAAAAAAGGAGCTTACCTTGACACTGAAGTTTTATACAATATGAATGATTTGCTTGATGAACATTCTTCTTACTTCGATAAATGCGGAACTATTCTAATTGAAAAGCAGATGTCTTTTGGTAAAAAACATAACACAATGGCTCTTAAAATTGCTCAACATTGTTGGTCCTACTTTGCTTTTCGATACGGTAGATTTAAACAAATAATTGAATTTCCAGCTTATTACAAAACTCAAATTTTAGGAGCCCACAAGCTTGAAACAAGACTGAAAAATGGCAAAATTAAATATAAATCGATTGATAAATCCGCTCGCAAAAAATGGAGTGTAGTTCAAACAATAGAGATACTCAATGATAGAAAAGATAGTGATACAATGAGCAGTTTAAATTCAAACAAGAAAAAGGATGATTTAGCAGATGTTATAACTCAACTTCAAGCCTACAAATACCTTGCTTTTGTTGACAAGGTTGAATTTTAATGGTAATTTTAAACTCTACTATAGTTTAAAATTAATTTATCGTTTGATTCTCAACGATCATCATAAATATATAAATGGTTCCTTTTCAGTTTCAAATGCATCTTGACAAATTTCAACTCCAATACAGTTGAAATTTATTAGTTAAATTAAAATTTGTTTCTATTTAAATTCGAACAGAATTTATCTCCATATAATAAATGTCAATCAAAAACAAAATCATCTTGATAATTAGTATAGTTTTAATACTAATACTGATAAGCATCATAGTGTACTATGCCTATAAAAAACTGAAATCTGAACTGTTTTCAAGTGTTCCGGTTGTGACTTTTCCCTTTAAGAATTTATACGATGAGAATCATAATCTTCTAAATATCATACTGATATCAGCTCCCTTTCGTGAAGTTAAACACGAACAGCTATATGAAGAATACAAAGCAAAAGGTCTGTATTTTTGTGGTATATCGAGTTACCTCAATTTTCCTGGGGTTATTGATAACCCCTATGAAGACAAGTTCCACATTGAACGAAAACACGATTATATTCAAATGGTAAGTGCATGGCTACATTGTTTTAGACCTGACAAAATTCCTGATAATCTACTGAATTCTAAACTACCAATGGAATTGATAACCGAAGCAGATTTAAAAGATACTGATAACGAAAGTTATAAAATTCAAACTGAAAAGGAATATGATTTTATATATTGCTGTTTAGAAGATAATAAAAAATGTGAAGCAGGATGGCAATCAATCAATAGAAACTGGGACCTTGCTAAAAAGTGTCTTGAAGTCATGTGCGGAAAGTTTAAATTAAAAGGGGTATTAGTTGGTAGAACAAATTGTGAATTTACCGATAAATGTAATGGTATAGTGAAAATTCTTCCGTTTTTGTCTTATCCCGAGTTTCAAAAAGAAATGCAAAAATGTAAGTTTCTTTTCGTTCCAAATATAATAGATGCATCTCCAAGAATAATAGCGGAGGCAATATGCTATAATATGCCTGTTTTGGTTAACTCCAATATACTTGGAGGATGGCATAATGTAATAAGCGGGGTTACAGGCGAGTTCTTTACTGATGAAAACAACATCATAAACTCTCTATCAACTATCATCGATAATTACGATACTTATGAACCACGAAAATGGTTTACATCTAATAGAGGAGCTAAAATTACAGGTCGAATATTAGCTCAATTTTTAAAAAAGTGTTATCCAAATATAAATAATAAGGAAATACAATATGCAACGATTACAATATAGAATTTTAAATTGTTATACAATTTAAAAGATAATACTTTTGTTCAAATGAAAAAGATCGCATTATTAGTTTTCGGTCAATTTAGAACTGCAAGTATAATTCTTGATCATAATCTAAAAGAAATCAAAAAATCGTTTGGTAATGAAACGGATGTATCATATCATGTATATATTTTAACCGACAAGGAACCTAATGGAAACTATTCAGAATTAACTTTATCTCGAGTTCAAATATATTTAGACAACAACAGATTGAAGTTAAACTGATATCTTATTGGGAAGATATGAAACAGTTTCATGCTAAAGACACTGAAACACTATATCAGAATTGGAGAAGGAAAACAAGGTTATGGTGAAAAGATGTGGTATAGAAGATTTGTGCTATGGACATTGTTTTTTGTGTAATGCAACAGAAGAATACGACCAATATCAAGTATACATGAAGATGAAGATACTATACTTTTGTATGGATAGCATGATTTATGGAAGTAAGAAATATTAAACTTGTTTTTCAATTCATTTAATTCTTTTATTGTATGGACTGATTTTGAATGGACATATGATTTTTCAATGGCATTCATAAGTTTTGATTGTATTTTGGCTAATACACAACCCACATTCTGTTCTGAAGCTCAGGTGTTTCATTTTATATGGAGGACATTTCCCAAATGGAAAAACATAAGATGGGATCAAAATACGATTGATTCCCCTTCTCATATGGAAGGATTATTTCATATCTTTCATGTTCCTAGAAGAGAAACATTTAGAGATTTGGAATAAAATTCATTATACTTCAACTGCATTTTTATGATGTCTAAGTAAGTCTTGATATAAGGACCCTTGAATTCTAGGGGATGCACGAGGTTGTTTTCCCTTTGAAGAACCATGAGGATATAAGAAAGAGTATACAGGAGGTGGGGTTCCCTTTGGAGAACCATAAGGATATAATAAAGAGTATGCAGGAGGTGGGGTTCCCTTTGGAGAACCATAAGGATATAATAAAGAGTATTTACGATTAAGGCTTCTTCTGGGACTAGGACTTCTTTTAGGAGTTGTTTTAAGGCTTTTTCTAGGACTAGGACTTCTTTTATGAGTTGTTTTAAGGCTTTTTCTAGGACTAGGACTTCGTCTGGGAGTTGGTCTTCTTTTGGGACTAGGACTTCTTCTAGGACTTTTTCTAGGACTAGGACTTCGTCTGGGAGTTGGTCTTTTTCTAGGACTAGGACTTCTTTTAGGACTAGGAGTTGGTCTTTTTTTGGGACCAAGACTCAATATAGTGCTTTTGACATGATTAAATTTAAAATGCTTGTTATTATTTAGTATTTTTTGTATATCATACCAATCTATTATATATTTAGGGTCAAATGAACTCGGACATAATTCAAATCTTTCTTTTTTATTCGAGGTTAGTTTAAAAACCATTGATTGATTACTCATTTATTATAACAATGTTTCTATTTTTTTTAATTGTTTTTTCAAATTTTTCAGTTAAATTTATAACTGGTCTTTTATTTTTAACAATATTTAAGCTCTGTTCATACGATACTTTATACTTATGTATTATATAATTAATTACAACCGAAGCTGACCTTGAAGCTCCCATATAACAATGAACCAATATTTTATCTCCAATAGACAAATGATGTTCAATTACATTATATGTTTCATTTAATATATTTGATATGTCATCGTGATTGTTATCTCGAATAGAATACTTGTAATAAGTTAAACTGTTATCAGTTTCATAAAAGTTATCAATTTCGTTGCTTATGTTCAGTATAACATTTATCTTTTTATTTTCTAACTCATGCTTATTGTAAGCATTGAAAGATGAACCTAAAAACAAATTAGGAATAACCTCATTGCACTCCGAGAAAAAGTATCGATACTTTAGATACCATGGTAATCCTATATCAACTCTTTTTACAATAGATTCATTACTATCGTATTTTATAATTGGAATTTGAACTGAAGATAAGTAATTGTATAACTTCTTCCCTAATATGTAAATTGAACCATAAATATAATTCATCCTTTATTATTTGAATTATATTTTTTCACAAGTAACTTAGAATATATATACATCTTATAAGATTGATATAATTTAGACTGAAAGTAATTATAAACTAAAGTTCTCGGGTTTCAGTTTGAATTTTTTCCTTGTAAAATCAACACTTGCTTTTAACGATGGAAGATTCCATAATGCCCAATAAGCCCAAAATCCAGCTGTAGTTGGATCTTTCCAATTCTCACCCATGCCACTATGTCTATTTATATACCTTTGCTTTCGAAGTGGGTCTTTATGCAAAGTATAATCACTCATTCCTTTTGCACCAAACTGGATTTTTTTAATATTTCCAGTCTTACTTACAACATAAACTTTATACTTTTTAGCTTGATTATCAGCTTTATAGAGAGTATATGTTTGAGGCATTTTATTATATATGAGAATAATAAAATTTAATTCGATATCAGTTCAATTAGTATAAAGATAACATAAGGAATAATGCATCAATGCTACTTCCTACACCACCTGAACAAACTGATTTAACATGTAGATAATTAATTTGTTTCTTGAATGTCGATGATTTATTATTAAATATAGAAACCCTGGTAGCATTGTTAATTGATATAGATGAAAATTCAGTAGGATTTGATAATGATGTCGAACTTGTTGAGTTATATAAGTATATTGTTACTGAACCATTCATAGTAGTTGGAACAACAGCAGATAACATTCCTCCAAAGATGATTACATTTTGAGGAAATGGAACACCAATTGGAGTTGTCAATAATTGATTATAATTTTGTGTTCCGGGAAATAAGTAATGAGTTGCATTTCCAAAATTTCCGAATATAGAAAAACTAAAATTTGCAGATTCAATATTGACTGAAAATCCATTATCATCCGAATTTGCATTTATTAAATCAGTAGCTGTTAGTTGAATTCCTGAATTTTGAACTGTTAAACCTGTTGGTTGTTTTATATCATATAGATCACCTGAAATGGTTGCTGTTTTAATGATAATGAAAGATGATGCATTTATACTTTCAACACCAATTGAATTTATTCCGCTTGCAAAAATAACAGCATCTCTAATTGAAAATTGTAACGGACCTGTAAAATACCATCCTCTAACCATTCCACCTCCAGATGTTGCACTTTTAACATTTGTGGTTGTTCTTTGAACTGCATTTGTCGAAAGAACAACAGAAGGATTTGTCGTTGTTCCATCACTAAAAATACCAGATACAATATTAGTTAATGCTACTACAGTTGAAGTTACATTAATTAGACATACTCTAATCTTTGCACTTGTTGAAGTTGTTCCTGGAAAATAAACTCCTTTTAGTTCTACATTTGAAGCAGAAGTTAAATTTAAAGTAAAATCTTCTACTCTGGAATTTGCACCCATTGTAATTAATGTTGTGTTAGCAACTACAGCTGTTCTTTGTATTATACAGCCCTGTAATGTGACCCCTTTTAAAGTAGTATTATTTGGTATTACTATACCAGCACTTATATTATATGTTCCGGGCATAACCCATATAGTAACTCCTGTTCTTCCAGAAGCAACAACTTTAGCTATTGCAGTTTCAATATCTTGAACTGCATTACCATCTATAGTTCCTGCATTTGTTCCCTTTATCTGGTCAACAACGATAACATTACCAAATGCAACTGTTCCTGCAGGTCCTTGTGTTCCTGTATTATTTGTGGGCATCCAACTGGTTCCATCAAAAGATAAAATCTGATTTGCAACCGGCACGGTAGTGCTAATTGGGGTTCCTCTTAAATTCCTTGGATATTCATTATTCCAAGAAGATGATGTTCCATTATAAGTTAATACTTGTCCATCGTTTAATGGAATTGTTGTATTAATCGGCATACCTCCTATTTCGGTTGTAAATGAACTTGTCCATTCAGTTCCATTATACTTTAATGATTTTCCGGAAGTTGTGGTTGATTCTAATGTTGAATTAATAGGCATGTTTTGTAAATATCCTGCATTCCAATATGTAAGTCCTCTTCCTTCGTTTCGTAATCTCCGATAATCCAATTTATCTTCTATTCTAAGCATTTATATTATCATAGTTAATTTGTATTCGATTATATTTGCTATTATAAATGATTGTTGAATACAGTAAACCGCGAATAGTTAGAAAGATAATATTCGTTTCTATAATTATTGTTCTTGTTTTGATAGTGTTTTTAGCATTTTTTAAAATATCTAAGGATGATGATAGAACATACAGTTGGGTAATATTGTTTACTGGAATGGGAGTTATGTCTGCTACCTTAGTTGCTACATGTCTATTTTACCAGATTGATCTGTCGTTACAAATAGAAGACAATAAAACAAGTTTCAATACAATAGGAAATATAAAAAGATCTTGGACTCAACCTTTTTTAGATATGGTTAAAAATAGTCCTGAATCGTTTGAACTACTAAATCAAATGTATCCTCAATCTCATTTGAATGACTTGAATCTCAATAATCCGATTATTACAAAACCGCCCGTTCAAATTGACCCTATAAAAAAAGAACTGGTTGAATTTGTATGGTGTCAATATTTTATCCAGTCAATGGAAGATTTTCTTCTTACGATTACTTATGATCTGTCGGGTGATTATGGATGGACAACTGTATTTGTCCAATGGATGTGTTCTTCTATCCTACAAAATTACTGGAATAATAATAAGCACAACTATGATGTTGATGCACAGTCTTATATTAACCAAATTTATGATACTGCATTAAGGTGTATAGAACTTAAAAAGAGAGTTGGAAGAGATTTGATTCAAGAGGAATACTTTGATCTTATCAAAGATATTACATATAGACCTAAATTTAATTAATATGATATTATAATAAATGAAGGCAATAATTCATAAGGAATTTACCCTGAAAGATATTCTTCCGATTATTATAGGTATATTTGGATTGATTTTAATAATAATGTTTTTTATAATACAGAAAAATACTGTATTGGAAAAGAGATGGAAATTCATATTGATAGGTATTGGTGCTACATGTGTCATTATCGTTTGTTATTCAATTTTTAATCAAATTAGTCTTTCGATCGCTTCCAACACGAATAGATTAAACTATAACATAGTTGAAATTAAAAATAAATTTTGGTCTGAACCATTCATCAAGTTGATTGATCAATATCCAGAATCAACTATAATTTTAAAAAGTTTGTTTCCTCAGGCTAAATTTACAACTGATATACCCACAAATTTAGATGAAACAAAATTAAAAGAAATTAACTTTTCTTGGTCACAATATTTTATCCAAAATATGGAGGATTTTTTAAGTCTAATTTCACCGGCTATTTCAGGAAAATACAATAATGATGTTGCATGGTGTATTATATTTATCCAATGGTTAACATCTCCTATATTGAGAAATTATTGGGAGCATAACAATACTAACTATGGTGTCGATACCCAAAAATTTGTTAATCAATTAATTGAAGCTTCAAAACAATATGAAAAAGAAGTTGCAACTCTTGGTAGAAGTTTAAATTATGATGAATTAAAAAATCTAACTACAAATATAAGTTATTCTCCGAGAATCTAAATTGAATTATGTTATAATAAATGAAACTCCTTATTCAACCCTTCATCCACAATATTGATATTATATCTATAATAATCTTAATAACAAGCTTGCTTTCATATGAAATGAAAAATAAGACTAAATTATTTACATTAATAATAACAAGTATAACAGTTTTGATGATTATATATTTTATAGTCAGATTTCCAATTCTATTCTGGCTTATTATTATTCCAGGAATACCTCCCTTCTAAATTAAATTCTCTCGATATTTAACTTGATGTTCAAGTTAAATATTTACTCTACTGGTTCAACATACTCTTCATTATATCGTGATTCGTGAAATTCCCAGTATTCAGGACAACCGAATTTCCATTCATCAGGAGGTGGTTTTGCTTTGTACCAAAAGACACAATCTTGCCAAACATTACTGGTAGTAAAGTTATGTATATACATGGCAGAATAGTTATCTGTAAGTTGATCCATTAGATTGCAAAACATCTCAAAATCTGGAATGACACTTGCATAGTTTTCGTATAGTGTTTTTCTGTTTTTTAAAAGAGGTTCACGGAGGATGAATACCCCGTCGATACTCGTTCTGATATTAGGACGAATATCCATAGCATATTGTAATGCAAGAATATACATCAAACTCCAATGTCTTCCTTTTTTATAAAGTCCAACTTGAACTGGTTTATTAAAGATTGTTGGATCTTCCGTACAATCATCGATTATAAGAACAGCCCAAGGATTAGGTAGATGTTGCATTGATAGTTTCTGTCTTTTGACCAAGTCTTCAATTTTATCTTCCCTATATTCGTTGTATACAAATGTAGAAGGCATAAATGACTTATATAAGTGATTTGTATCTTCTGTTCCATTCATTGCAATTCCAACTGGAAATATATGTTTTTTTGCATATAGAAGTGCTTTGATAAGAGTCGATTTACCTGTATTCTTAACGATATCACACGATTTTAACAGGAACA
>Ga0208226_1000067_pt1 | contig 33660 bp, 41 predicted proteins | sample LakMenE18May11ns_FD_150713 | JGI IMG/M metagenome (GOLD analysis project Ga0208226, IMG submission 150713) | Freshwater microbial communities from Lake Mendota, WI - 18MAY2011 deep hole epilimnion ns (SPAdes) | ecosystem: Environmental > Aquatic > Freshwater > Lake > Epilimnion/Euphotic zone ... | reverse complement strand
TCCTCAACTCAGCAGAGATCATTGACGGTATCTCCTTCATAGGCCTACACGCGATGCGGAGCTGGAAAGCGACGGCTGCTCGGCCTAAGGACTTGTCCGACGTGGCGGTTATCGACACCTATCTCGCAAGTGGTCGTAGTCTTTAACTCGTTGAAGAGTTAGAGCAAGAGCAGCCGCAACCCATGTGGTCTGTCTAGAAAGTCGTCAGCCCTCAGGTCTCTCGGTGGTTTTTGCGGTAGTCTCTGGACAGACATCAGAGATCGAGATACTAGAACCACTCGCTGACTAAATCGTTAATCGTTTTTATGTAGCGTTGCGCCGCTGTGTGCGACCAATGCCGACTGTGTTCCGTAACGCACCGTCGTATAGATGGAGCACGTAATGAGAGTTTGGATAGACCAAGATCTCTGCACAGGTGACGGCCTATGTCAGGACCATGCGCCTGATGTTTTTGTGATGCTCGAAGATGGAATTGCCTATGTGAAGCAGGATGGCCTCTGCTTGAACGATCCAGGTGGATCGCAGAGCCTTGCTGACGTTCCTCAACGATGGGAAGCGAGTGTTATCGATGCTGCAGACTGCTGCCCAGGGGAGTGCATATTCATCGAAATGCCTGGTAGTGACCCTGAGCAGTGACTGTATGTAGAAGCTGGCGTCTTCACAGACACAGTGCCTTGTAAAGCGACCTTTGAGTCCCTGCGGTATGGATTAGCTTGCTTAGGAACCGTTTGACAGGCGGCTACTCAAGCGGACGATGGATTAAGTGAAAGCCTTTTCCATACTATGCCTGCCCGCCTTTGGTGCTGGTCTGGTATTCCTGGTCACTGGCTCAATCACTACTGCGATCTGCGGGCTCGTGATAGGCGTACTCATCGCGGTAACACCTGCCCTCAAGAGCGCTGTCTCCACAGCTGCGCGAACTCTTGGTAACACCTCCTTTGTGCTTGGAGCCATGTTTGTAGTTTTTCTCATGCGTAAAATGGCCCCACATAAAGATCAAGGGGCGTGGAGGGGATCTCCAGTACGTGAAGTCTCTAGTAGTGCCTATTCAAAGATACCTAGAACTAAATCATGGCAAAGTGTTGTGCGCAGTACCGCTGTACTTGTTTTTCTGGTAGCCCTTTTAGATACAGCTGTTGGGAGCACGCTTACGGATCCCCCTCTCGTCGATCCTTCTGAGCGGCTAGAGCGCGTCCCAAGTGTGCTTCCTGGTGATATCGAGTATCAAGTACAAAGAGACGGTGAGCAGCTTTATCTCACCCCAACTCCTGGTGAGCGTTGGCACCTAAACAATATGCAGTCGGCGACGATCAATTGGAACACTGACGACGGACGCAAGACCTACCTATCTTCTTCAGTAACTTCAGAGTCTCAGAGAGTGGCGGTCATCGGCGGGAGTGCTGCTTTCGGTTTTGGGCAGAGTGACGATATGACAATCGCGAGCGAACTGGCGGAAGCACTTAGCACTGCCGGCACCGACGTACACGTGTCAAACTTCGGGATGCCTGGCTACACGACCGTGCAGGCAGTGCGCGACTTGGAAGACCGCATACAGAACGGCCTACGCGTTGATGTGGTTGTTGCTTACACCGGGGTGAACGAGGTTTTCCTTGGGTTTGGAGGGCGGCGAGTGCCGCAGACGTTGCTTGAGGGTGCGGCGAAGGTGCCAGATGGTCCTATTACTTGGTGGCTCAATAACTCAGCTATCTCTCGTATCGCAGGTCGTGACCCGGTATTTCGTAAGCCACTTATGCGCCTTGCGCCGCAAGGGTCTAACTCTGACGGGTCGTGGAGAATGGCCAATCAGCCAGTTGACAAATCTGTAAGAGACTCTATTTATAATCTAGAAGAAGGTTACGAGGCACTTCAAGAGCTCGCGAAGAAGCACCAGTTGAGAGTCGTTTTTGTGTATCAGCCGACCTGGTTTGAGGCGCGACTAGACCCGGTCGATAGAAAAACTCTCGATCTAGACGAGTTTGCTCGCGAACTGCTCGGTTCTGCTTGGGGAGAAGTGCGTTATTTGTTTTTGAAGGCCCACGAAGACGTTATTGATGCCAGAGGATTCGTCGATAACAAAGTCTGCTGGATTGATGCCAGCCACACTCGCGGTAAATGCAGCACTGCTATTGCGCGTCAAATAGTTAGCGACCCTAATTGGTCACGCGCTTTAGCAGGAGCGTCAAGATGAGCAGGATTCTCGGTATCTCAGCCCTGTACCACGACAGCGCGGTTGCTCTCGTAGAGGACGGAGTAGTCGTAGCTGCCGCGCAAGAGGAACGCTTCACACGAAAGAAACATGACAGCGCTCTACCGGCTTTAGCTCTCACCTGGCTACGCGAACAGCACGACTTAGACGCAGGCATCGACCATGTTGTCTTCTACGAAAAACCACTCGTAAAACTTGATCGTATTACAAGAGCTGGTGCTAGCTCTATTCGCGAAGTGCTGCACGCTGCGAAAGGTCTTAGAGGTTTCACAAAAGACAAACTACTCGTCGAGGCATCGATAACTGAGTTACTAGAGAGCTGCGAGATTGCTTGGTCTGGTCCGCTCCAGTACGCAGACCACCATCTAAGCCATGCCGCTAGTGCATTTTACCCATCTCCGTTTGAAGAAGCAGCAGTGCTCTGTGTCGACGGAGTTGGTGAATGGACTTCTTCGTCCCTATGGAAAGGGACAGGTTCTACATTAGAAGCCCTCGAGGAAGCACACTTTCCGCATTCGCTCGGATTGTTCTACGCAGCTATGACACAGCTAGCAGGGTTTAAGGTAAACAGCGGAGAGTACAAACTCATGGGTCTTGCTCCTTACGGTGTGCCGCGATTTAGGGAGCTACTCAGTAAAGAAGTCGTCCATGTCAGAGATGATGGGAGTATCAAACTCAACATGAAATACTTTAGCTTTACGAGAGCCAACCAGATGGCAAATCCTCGTCTGCTAGAGCTCCTCACTGGTGGTCGTGAGGCAACGGCTATGGCTTCTTTGTCTGGGGAGCCTACACAGCTCGCGTGCGACATAGCAGCGTCCGCGCAGTCTTTATGTGATGAAGCCATGCTGAAAGCAGCACGACATGCTGTAGAGATAACAGGATTAAGGAACTTAGCGCTTGCCGGAGGAGTTGCTTTAAACTGTGTTTCTGTCGGGCATCTTCTTGAACAGGGAGCTGCAGATCGTGTGTTTGTCCAACCGGCCGCAAGCGACGCTGGTGGCGCGCTCGGGTGTGCGATGGCGCTCGCTGCGTCTCTCGGGGAACTCCGTCGCGACTGGGTCAAGCAGGGAACAGACGCCATGCACGGCGGATTCCTCGGTTATGACCTGAGCGCTACGGAGGTCGGTGACGTAATCCAAAAGCACGAGCTCAACACAAAACAACTTGATACGAGCTCCATGAACAAGGAGATAGCACGGCTGCTTTCTGAAGGCCATACAATTGCTTTGTGTCGCGGGCGCGCCGAGTACGGCCCACGCGCTCTTGGTAATCGCTCGATCCTGGCTGACGCCAGAGACCCAGAGTGCCAGACAATCTTGAACGTGGCCGTAAAGCAGCGTGAATCCTTCAGGCCTTTTGCACCAGTAGTCCTTGAAGAAGACGCCAACTTCTGGTTTGATGCGCCGTTTGGGGACCATTACATGACGACTGTTGCGCATCTTAAAGACGAGTTGCGGATCTCCCAGACAGAGTCCCGTAGTGAAGGTGTTATCGCGCAAGTTCGCCAAAAACGCTCTTCTATCCCGGCAGTCACGCATGTTGACTACAGCGCACGCGTGCAGACCGTCCCCCTCGAGCACCCACTACGAGAAGTTATAGAAGCGTTCAAGTCGCACACTGGTGTTGGAGTACTCGTCAATACCTCATTTAATCGCCGTGGCGAGCCGATCATACAAACTGCGAATGATGCGTACAGGTGCTTTAAGCAGACTGCCATCGACTACCTCGTGCTTGGTGACCATCTCATCCCACGAGCAGACAATCAGCATGAAGCAGCTGATGTGGCGGTAGAAGTTCTGGAGCTTGACTGATGAAGAGCTTTTGTCGTCGTGTGAGTAACGCATGGCGTTTGATGAAAGACGCATGGCGAGGTGGGGCACCAGGGAGACGCTTGTTACTTGCCTTGCTCGTGTTGCTTCTCTTGAGCGTAATTGCAACTACTCTCACTGCCGCTGCCCACGGGCTCGTGTACACGCTGTTCTAGAATACGTAGCCAGCGACGGTGCCTAGCATTAGGCGTGTCTGTCTCGATTGCTAGACACACACTACGAGCGCGGGACAGTAATGCTTATGGGCATGTTTGACGAGTTCTCCACAATGAAAGAACTGCCGCTCCCTGTCGGACTACCTGAGGAGCGCCATACTCAGTTCATCCGCGAGATACCGAAACTCGGGTTTCAAACAAAAGATTTTGATTGCGTACTGGACCGCTATGTTTTGACTGAAGATGGTGCATTGCTGCGGAAATCGTGCTCATGGGACACTAGAGAAGTACTCAGTGAAGAGTGCGTCGAATTTCACGGAAGGTTTGAAGTACACACTATTTTCTTTGCGGACGATGCAGGGCTGCAAGAAAGCAATGGGGTAGCTGTACGACTACTTGGACCAGACTTTCAAGGGGAAGCCTACGCTGTCTCTTACGTCTTAAAGTTCACCGACGGACGACTAGAAGCCGTCGAGCAGCCACTCGCGACACGTCTGTAACCTCGGATCCTGAACAGGAACCGGCATCGAGGGCAGATCCGTTACCAGTACGAGATCGCGAAGTTGCATCTATAAAAACCACGCTGGTGCAGCAAGAATCTTTACGCAACTCACTAGAACTCATGCTCTTCCTGGCCTGTGCGCACTGTACTGTACCGTGAAGTATCGCAAGGAAGATAGACGACTCGTACGAGCAGTACGTACTGTGTCGGAGTCGTGCATGTCTCCTTATGAACTGCCTGATAAGTGGCATTGCTTTGCTGTGATGGAGGCGTTACGTATGTACCCTCAGGTAAAGGCGGCTTGGGATTTACCATCTGCTGGTCAAGCTTATTTACCTACTAACTCGAAAGGGACATGGCACGTCACGTCGCTCTGTCCTGCTTCTATGTGGAGCAGCACAACGGGCACGCTTGTTGAGGTAGAAGAAGCCTTGCAAAACTTATGCCACCACTGCCAGGCACTACTAACTACCTCTGCTGGTATTGCATCTTTACAAGGAGATGGTGTGTGGTGGGATGCATCTCCGCTGTCAGAATCTTTGCTTGTGTCTTTATTGTTTGCCCTTTCACACCCAGAGTCAAAAGCGGCGCACTCGATGTTCGGGTGGATCACTCAAGAAGCTCGTCACGCCGCTTACTTGTCTAGCGAGCGGAATCGCGGCGGGTGTCCGGCGCTATCTGCTGCGCTCCGTAAAAGTGCTGAACATAGAGAGTCGTTACTGTCTGAAGTCGGAGTTTGTGTATCTCTTGAATTAGATACTTCACTCTTTGCTCCTATATTGTCTGTACCTGGTGGTCATTTACTTTTGAGCGACGGAGCCCGCATTTTGGGAGAGAACGTACTTCTCACTAACGCTTCATACAATCCCGTCTCAGAACGTGGGCCGGTAAAAATGCAGATTCTGCCATTTTCGGACGCCTCCACTGCAGATCTGTTTGGGGCCCTGTCCGTAGCTGGACTTCCGGCTGAAGAGGCGTCACAAGCCGCGCTTCTGCTGTGTAAGTAGTTCTCAAGACACCCTGCAGACAATTAGGAGGTGCGAAACCCTTCTAGTCTTTGCGGTATCTAGCCGCTCCGGCTCTCACTCTTGCCGGGGTTTTAATCACCTGGCTGTGTGTGGAGCATCATCAAAAAACTCTCCATCTTCAAGCTCGCTAGACTCTAACGACTTGGAAGCTAACTCTTCCTGTTCAACATCCATATTGTTTAACCAGGACAGCCCGTTTTCTGTGATGGCATACACCATTGATGGGCGACCAACTTTACCGTTATGGTCGCGACACTTCTCGACGAGTCCTCCAGACTCTAGCTCTTGAATTACGGATGGGAACATGACAGAACTTCCGATAGCAATACGAAGCTCTGTAGAAGTTGTTTTTTGATGAGTCTCTGAGGCGGTGCGTAGGTAGTCAAGAACCTTTCGAGAGAGATTGGCCGACGGGTCTGCGCGACGGGAGTTGCGTCCCCTGGATCCAAATTTACCCTCGTTCTGTGGTTCAAGAGCAGGGAACACACGCTGCATGACTAACGACAGTTGTTCACCCATGCTGAAAACTCGAGGCTGTAACAAAATAGCCTCGACGCCGTCCTCTACTAGACCTTCAGCAACAGCAAGCTCTTCGGCTGTTACATACGGGGTGATCACTACTAGTGCGGGTTTTTCGATAACTGATTCTCCGAGCTCCGCTAGATCCAGAGTGCTGCCTGCGAAATCAGAGAGCATGCTGAGTGCTTTCGTAACGTCTACTTCTATACTCATGTGGTCGCGTAGGTAGCCGGCATATATATCAGCTATGCGCCACATGTTAGAATTACGGAGTTGACATCCGTATGTGTAGGCCTGACCGAAGCTGTGCATGTCTGCGTTGATCTTCATTTCAACGACATACAGGAGTAGATCCTGATCGATAAGCAACAAGTCAAGAGTAAGACCCCTGCCTTGGCGGGCGGCGGCTCTCACAGAGACTTGTTTTCCAATAGTCTCCAAAGCAGTGACGCCTAACACTTCAGCTAAACTTGGTGCAAGCGTAGCAACTACCTTCTCGAGTTCTAATTCTGATGCGTAGACGTCACCAATGAGTCTCTCCTCGTTTGAGGAAACGAGAGTGCCGTCGGGGGCGATGTTGAACATCTTGAGTGTCATGCCGTGGCACAGTGCGGCTTCTAAACAGGTCGGCTTGCAGCCTGCGGACTAATCTGAGCACGCAGACATCCGGCGTCTTTTACGGTCCTACTCGTACGGCGGGATGTCATACAGAGAAAATCCTGCGTGCGTTATTTTTCTGACCAGGCAGTATAGCTCCCATGGATCGTGATGAACAAACAACACTAGCTGCAGACCGTATGACTAGAGAGATACTAGACGCTTTTGACACGCAGGACGAACGACTGCGTGCGGTGTCAGACCTTTGTTCAGCAACGTCTTCACGAGAAAGACGAGAGGTCGTTCTTTCTATAAAAGAAAAAGCCCTCTTTCGCCGTCTAGCCGATGGTCGTCAGTAAGACCTAATTAGGCCGCTTTCTTTATGTTTGCGGTCCCATGTGTGGATTGCAAAGCCGCACGCGATGGACGCCACTGCGGAAGAAACTCCCATTGCGTAGACAGACACGGCCGCGATAGGTCCGCACCACAGGGCTCCGAATTGAGCCCCCACGCCTAGCCCTAGAGAACATAACGAGAGCGCCACTCTGTCGTTTTTGTCCGAAGCGGTGCGTATGATTGCAGACTGGGCGGTGAAAGCACAGATACCTGAGATCAGCCTAGAAGCACACAGAAGCACTAAAGACTGAGTACCGACCAACCAGGCAAGCGAGCTACACGCGAGCAGCACGCCGCAAGCTAGAGGGCCGTAAGTGCGCGGTGGTCGAAGCCGTTCGATTGCTGGGACAACAAGGGCTCCTATCGCGTAACAGATCATGGCCAGCCCCATCCACTGCGTACCAAAGCCTCTAGCGACTAAAGTGGCAGCAAGAGCCAAAGGCCCGTACCCTGCTAAAGCAAGGAGCAGTGCGGGTAAAAAAGATGAAATCCAGGTAGCTCTCGTAGCGGGAGCCTGGTCTATCTCCTCAGGTTCGTACTTTGGGTGCCATAACGCGAGCGACACTGCCTGTAGGGCGATGAGGAGACAACTCACGAATAAACCCCAAGGTCTTGACAGTGCAAATGCTATGCCGACAAGAACCTGGGCGATGGCTTGTCCGGACATCCCGAAAGCGCCCACCTGGGAGATGCGGCCGCTGCTTGAAGCAATCAAACTTGTGCCGTACAGAAGATTCCCTGCGGCAAATAAGCTAAAAACTAACGCAGCAAGCTGCCAAGAGCCGAGGTACGCGGCAAGCACCACAGCAAAAGAAGATGCGATGGCAAGAAATAATCTAGATGAGTAGTTTGAATACCTGTTGCGGTGTTCGATGAATACCGACATCAGGCGGCCAAGAACGCCAACTGCTCCCACTATACCTATGTAAGCCGGTCCGTACCTGAGACCAATTGTTGCCGCTATGCACGCAAGGGTCGCACCTGTCCCAAGGCCGTCTAGAGCCGCAGCTACATGGAGTCCTCTGGTTTTTTGCACGCTTTTCAAGGTGCGGGGAATATTCCAAGTGTCGCGTTCCTGGAACGTGCATAAGTCACCATGTGGCGCACTCTTAACATGATGACTATTACAGAAACTACTGGCGACCTGATCTGGCAGGAAACAGCGGGGCCCTTCTCAGAATTGGCTGTTAGTGAGCGCAGGGAACTCAGAGACCTTGACCGATACCTGTGTCGTTCTCTTGGCACGCGGATGGTTCAGCTCTCTCAAAGTGCAGATACATGGCCAGAGAGCATCGCTTCGTCTCTTCAAGAGTGGTGCCTTACGCTACGAGAACACGGTGACGTTCTTGTGTGGTACTCAGAGAGGGAGCTCTCTGACGAGTACGATGCGCTTGCTGCTGCTTACGAGAAAAATACAGATGACGAGAAACTCATCGAGAAATTAAAACTCGCTGCGTACGATCGAGACGAGCTCGACACTGCCCGGGCCCAGTCATCACTTAGGTGGGTTTCAGAGGTATTACCACATCTGTGGGGGTGAGGCGCTCTTTGAAAAGGGCGTTATTGATTCAGTCTTGTATCAATCCTGGTCTATGGTGGATTTAGGCGGACTGTATAGTGTGTGGAAAATGTTGACACAACACCTAAAAACACGGATAGCCGCGCTGTAGAGCTGCCAACAGGCGTCATGCATCCGCGCCCATTCGATGCTAGCCGTACGCTGGTCGCCGCTGTTGCGTGGCTCTCTGCGTGCGTCTCACTGTTCTGGCTGTTTTCGCATGCTGTTGGTGATGCAGCAGCTGGGGTATCTTGTGTCGTTGTAGCTCTTCTGGCTGCCGTGGTTTTGAATAAAAAAGATGCTCGTAGGGCGGCGTGGGTTTCCATACAGCTCGCACGCTGTGAGCCGCTGTTGGCGTACAAACACGAGGCGGGCTGTGCTGTGGACTTCACATTCGACCGAGGCACGATGTCGGTAGTTGACGCTAGATGGAACAGGAGGCATCGTAAACAGCTCTCACCAGGGATGAAGCATCTGCCGTTGTTCGTGTGGGATGATGACTACGTTAGTGAGTGGCGTGGGGCGGAGGACGATGTGCTACTCACAGATTTAACTTACGACGAAGCTTTAGGCGCCTCTCAACTTGTCCTCAAGGACACAACCTTTGACGTAGAGATGCTCTTAGAGAAGCGGCCCGGACACCCGGTGCGTCTGATGGCGGTTAACTCGCACAGCTCGCATGGAGTTCTTCGTTGCGCACGTGTTGCGCACCCTCTTGCGGCGCTTGACGGGGCGTATCCTTTAAACTAGGCGCTGACAAGAAGGGCCAGAACCCTTTTGCGGTAACTGGTAGTCCATTTAAGAGCTGCTTGTTGCGTAGCGAAGTAGAACTTTGTTTTGTGAGTGTTGGTGACGATCTCGACAAAGTAGCAGTCGGACTGAGTCTTGTCCTCGTTGTGCCATGTATCTGCTACCGGTGGTCGAACGACCGACGTCGGATTGTCTAGCAGCGGGTCCCCGCTCGGGTACCCCAGCTCAAACCAGTCATCGTCTCGTGTGTAATTGTCTGTACTCATCTCATCAAAGATGGTGCCTAGTACCTACGACCTTGCACACAATTGCGCAAACCAACAAGTCCTACCTGCTGATATACGGGTCTCTTAGGGTGCTGGCGCGCACCGTGCTACATATGTCGTTAGGTTCAGAAACAGACCTGGGGTTGCTGACGCGTGTGGCGTAAAAAGAGCCACGTCGATCCCGTACCGGAACTTGTGTGTGCTTGTAATACGACCCACACTGCCGCAGAGAATAAATGGAGACACACCGTTACCGAGTTGGTCCCAGGTCTTTTCTTAACAGGCGAGCCAGAGCCTGGAGAGTTCTCCGAGCGACACCGAGAATGGTCAACCCTAGGGGTGGAGCTAGTCATTGATTTGACGCTTGGCGGCAGTGCTGATTTTGACCGTCACGGGCTGAGATCCCTCAACCACCCAGAAACAGATGATGGTAGCCGCAAGCCTGTGGAGTGGTTTGATGACGTCGTTTCTGCCGCAAGGCAATGTAGCACGCTGATGTATTGTCATACAGGTACTTCTTGCGGTCCGAGTGTAGCCTTTGCGGTGCTGCTAGACCGGGGCTACGACGAGTTTGATGCTCTAGACCGTCTATTTGCGGCGCGACCAGTAGTCACCGTAACTTACACACCTGAGGCCATGGAGTGGCGTTTTGGAATGCATGACCACGAAGAACGTGCAGATCGTCTAGAGAGCTATAAACATTACCTGCTGAATATATCTGGGCGTAGCCTTCAAGAGGTCGCATAGCTCAGCATGTAACCAATGCGGGGTTCTATGTGGCTTACGAGCCACACTTCGCCTGAGGTGGACAGTGCGTTAAATGGGAGACGTAGTTAAAAAGCCAGAACTGAACGCTGTGGAGATGATCGTGGAAATCCCACTCGGTTCTCGATTTAAATACGAAATAGACCCTGCCAGTTCCGAGTTGTGGCTAGATCGCGAACTCTTCACCGCGATGCGTTACCCCGTCAATTATGGCTTCTTCCCACGGACAAAAGGCGGTGATGGGGACGCCTTGGATGCGTTAGTACTGACAGACGATCCGCTTGTGTCGGGATGCCACCTGTGGGTTCGACCGCTGGCTGTGCTTAACGTACAAGATCAATCAGGTGACGACCAGAAAGTCCTGACCGTAGCGTGTAGTGACCCGCGCTATTTGGGAGTAACCGAAATTACACAACTCCCAGATCATGTATTAGCCGAAATTAGACACTTTTTCTCTGTCTATAAAGACCTGGAGCCTGGGAAGTTTTCAAAGGTAGGTCAATGGTCTGGTTCGGAGCAAGCTCTAATCGAAGTAGCGGAGTCCCAAAGAGCATACCTAGAACGAGCGTGACGAATAAGACTTGGTTTGTCTAGTTTGGGACCCTGCTCATTGCTTCAAATGTGGAAGAGGTAACACTCAACTAACAAAGGAGCCCCTCATGGGTCTTTTTATTTTGCTGTTCTTCGCCATTTTCATAATGGGAGCTTGGATCAGCTGGGATATCAGCGCTAGTGCTCTCCGTGGAATTAAAGGACGAGGTGCTTTGCGCGCGTTCTCTAGTATCGGAGTTGCCGCTTTTGCTGCAGCTTGTGGATTGGTATCACTTGCTACTCCTGTGCTCATCCTGTACTTCATAGGCTAAGACGTAACAAAAACAATCCTCACGGATAGCTATCTGTGAGGATTATTATTCCCCCAAGAAGAGACTTTGTACTCTATTGGATGCTTCCATTTGCAACGAGTGACGCGAACAACTCTATGTAGCCTTGGTTAGCGCCTTCGACTGCGTGTCCTGAGCGCCTTGCTACGTCAAGCCACGTTCTGTCTGGTCCGATTTTTGCCACGAGCGTCGCGTACAAAGCTTCACCTTGCGCTAGCGGGACAACCTCGTCCAGAGCACCGTACGCCAGGTAAGTGGGCGGTGCGTTTTTGTCTACCGCGTATAGAGGAGATGCTTTTTCGAGTGCGCTTCTTGAACATCTCAGCACGTCTCTTGGGCCCTCATACCCGCACCCAAGTGCGTGATTCACGATAGCGGACTTTGAGTATCCGTAGATGAGATTTTGATCTGCCGCGAATACCGACATATCAACAGGCGCTGCTAGCAGTATCACGCCGTCTGGTCTCTCTAGTAAAATAGGTTTATCAAAAGCAGCTAAGGCTGCGAGATGCGCACCTGACGAGTGTCCAGCAAGTATGACTGTAGAGGCGTTGACGCCGAGCTGCTGCGCGTGGGTACGGACGTATCGTACGGACGCTCTCACGTCGCTCACCATCCCAGCTACGTCTGTCTTTGGTGCGAGACGGTAAGCGACTGAGACGATGTCCCAACCAGAATGAGACAAGACCGCAAGTGATTCTGGGAGATTGACAAGATCGGCGGTACCTGACATCCAGGCTCCACCGTGCACAAAAACCAACGTTCCTTGACTTGTTACAGGCGCGTGAGATACGTGCAGGTCGGGTACAGCATAAGCCCTGTGACTGTACTGCGTATTCAACTGCAGATACCCGTATTCGGGGTACAACCTGGCTGCTGCGTCGGAGGAGTAGCAGGCGGTGAGTGCCACTATAGCCAGCACAACACTTACAACTGTTCTGCTCTTTTCGAGGATTTTCATAGCAAAGAAAGTGACTCTCTCAGCAGGAAACGCACGCGCGCAGTACCTATAAAAACTTACATTCATGCCGGATTTGTCCGGGTCCGCGTTGCGGGACGCTGAGCCTGGTTACAGGACTATGTCTGCTATGCAACTCAAGCGATTTCCCCTGGTCACAGCGGTGTTAGTAGCCATCTCACTCGCATCTGCCGAGGCGCAAGCAGTCTCTTTAATAGTAGAGCGACCAGCGGTATTGACTTGCGAAACAGCGACCACTGGTGGTCTTAGTTACCGTAACGACACGACAAACACTCCTGACGAAGTGCGCGTCATTGGCGTGAGTGCGCAGGGTCGTCCGATAACAGCTGAACACTGGGGACCGCAACAAGGACCTCAAATTCTTGTCATTGGGCAGATACACGGCGACGAGTGCGCACCTGCTTTCCTGGTTCGAGAACTCAGACAGAACCCTGTCACGTCAAAAGGTGTGTGGCTGATACCCACTTTGAACCCTGATGCGATGACCATGTTCTCACGACTCGACTCACAAGAACGTGATCTCAACCGGGACGGGTACAGAGCTAGGGCGCCAGAGACTCGCGCATTACTTGACTTCACACTTAGCGTAAAGCCAGCTCTCACGCTGCACGTACACTCGCCTTACGGCTGGGTGGGGCAGTACAACGGCGGCGCAGCGCAGAGACTTGCCGCTGCTATAGCGCGAGGCGCGAAATGGGGATCTGTCAAGTACGCCGGTGGCAACCTTACTGATGGGCAAGCTTTTTTATGGGAAGGCCAGAACCGCGTGCTGCCAAAACATCAGTCGGTGTTAGTGGAGTTCCCTGCAGTATCGCGATTTGAGGCGCTCGGGGCACCCAAGCGTTCAAGCGTACGTTATGCGTCAGTGACAGAAGTATCGCGAGTTGCCAAAGTGATACGTAACAGTATTCAGCGTCTGAAGCTGTAAGTACGCCTAGCGCGGAGTTCTCGAAGTCTGCTTATTGCTTGCCTGAGTACGGAGCTTTCGTGGATTTAGCTTCGTTAGCTGCGTAGCGAGCTCTTCTATCTGCTATCTCATTACGAAGAAAACCGTTATGACCGCGCACCCACTGAAACTCAGTGACGCACCCAGCACTTTTTCGAACTGAGAGAAGCTCTAACACCGACTCAATGAGTTCTCTGTTGGCAACTGGTTGACCGGCTTTGTTTGTCCAACCATTACGACGCCAACCATGATGCCATTTAGTGAGCGCGTTGATCGCGTACTGTGAATCTACCTCTAGCACTACGTCCTCAACTCCTACATGGACGAGTCCGTAATACACTGCGGAGAGCTCCATCTGATTGTTGGTGACAGGAAGATGTATGCCGCCCGACCCCCAGCGCTCCTCATCTAAGTAGTAGCACCAACCCCCAGGGCCTGGATTTCCGAGGGATGAGCCGTCAGTTGCCATTTTAAGCGGAGTTGTCACGGACATGACCGTGTCGGGGGAGAGTCTATGATGCATGGCAGCAAATCGCTTGACGTAGAACGTCGATTTGATGTTTGCGTACTGCACAGCTCTAGCGATCTAGCTCCATCTTATATCTTGGTGGCAGCTTTAGAAGTCTCCAGGAGCCACCTGCAGACAAACGAGGCCGAGCGACCTCCACATGTCCACCACTTGATTACGGTCGTCAAGAACCACAAACACGTCGTAGCTGGGCTTTATGTGTCTCTCGTAAAGCTCTTGTTTAACTATCGAATCCTTACGGGAGTCACCAGCCTCGCGCATGTACAACTCAGGTGCTTCGACGACATGTCGAGACAGCCACTTAATAGTCTCCTCGCGACAAGATCCGTCACGTCCAGACATAAACACAACGCGCTTGCCGTTTCTAGAGAGTGCTCGAACTACCGCGATAACTACATCGTTCGGAGCGTCCTCACCGACTCTGTGCCAATCGAACGGACTACGGCCATTCATGATCGCTACAGTGCCATCTATATCTACTAACACTACCTCTGGTCGCGTGCTTGTTGAAGCTACCCAACTACTTGGCGCTGCGCCGCCGAGATGTTGCTGATGCATATCTCGAATAACTTGCTCGCCGACTGAGGCATTGCGGAGCGCGTCTCTCTTGATGCACTCTTCTAATGGTACGTCGCAGAAGTCTTGAACATGAAAATCGGCTTGATGTTTCTGAGCTATCTCCCGTAGACGTTGCTCGTGAAAAGGAACCAAGTTTGTGTCATCTACTATGACGTCTACTCCTGACTTCAGGAAAGTCGATACGAGTGAGTCTCGAGCCAAGACGATCTGGCTCTCCGTGCCTTTTGAATGGGCTCCTGCGTGGAGCATCGCGCGAAGTTGGTCCTTAGTGATGCGTACTAGGTGTCCGGGAGGAGCTGCTAGGACTTGCTCATTAGACCATGTGGACTTACCAGAGGCTGGTAGGCCCTTGGTCATTGTCAATCTTGCCACAACGTCTCTCTCCTCGTGTCTAGGGCTTTTGTAAGCTTTTCTACTATGCACACTGTGCAGTGGAATCGCTGTTTGACAACGAAGAACTCAGGCTATGTAAGTGGCAGATCCTGGTCGTTGGGCATAGATACGCTTTGTCTTGGTAGTGCTGTTAGTGGCTTACAGCTCTAGTTAGCCAGGTCGCAGACTTGCAGCAGCGAGGTGAGATCTTCGCGCCAAGTGGGGAGCATGCTCTCAAACAATGAGAGCGATGCTCTGGTGTGCAGAGCATCTGCGCAACGTTCGGCAATGCTCCACAAAGCAGGATTAGACCAGCGAGTATCCCAGGTACCTCGGGGTGAAGACCATGAAGCTGGAGTTTCCCAGTCTGAAAGTTTCTCGGACATCAACAGCGCTGTCTCAACTTTGCTTACTCTTGGATCAAGAGCGATAGCTTCGATTAGAGACACTCGTAACCACTCGGGCAGGGTTTTGTAAAAGGAGACGACTTGTGTCTCGTCGTAGGAAGGATCGGTCAAGTGTTCGCCAGAACGTCCGTTGTTGCTGATGCGCAGTAATGCTCTACAAGACGGAATCGGGTACGCGAATTTCGTGTGCTTTGCAATGTTGAGCGACGGTAACGATAGGTGCGGGAGAGCTTTCTTTAGTTCGTTCAGCGGAAGCAGTAAGAGCGTGCGTGTGATGGCGTCATTACCTGGATGTCCGTCCTTATCGCTCAAAAGCTGAAGTATCTTAGGGTGTCGAGAGAGGATGGATCCAAGATCTCGACGACCTCGCACGAGTGCTAAAACTAGGCCGCCGTCACGGTTTCTTACTGCGCGGTCAGCGAGCGCGAAGGCATGCTCTTTGGTGAGGTTCTTATTGTACGAGAGGGCTCGAATCACCGATGGGTTTGGTCCGTCGATAAACGTCTGAATGAGCACCTGGTTCTCTGTGGAAGCTGCCACGATCTTTTTGCCACGTAACCCACTCATCGACAGCAGTTCGTCTTGTACCGCACTAGACAGTGGGGAGGTGACGAGCCACGGATCAGGGAGACGCTCTAGCACCATATGATCAAGTAGTGGTGAGGATTGGAGCGAGCTAAACAGCATCTCTTGGAAACTGAGCGCGAAACTGGTCCTCATATATCCTCACTGTACATCCCTGCTGACGTCAGGCCCTATTCACAAACTAGCGCTATACGTGAGTCGCGTGTAGACAATTGCGGAGTAGTAGCGAACAGCCCTCAAGTAAGTTGCCTCATCTACGCTCCAGGCTTACAGACCAGTAAGAGCGCACTGTGTATAACAGAGAAAAGAGGCACTCGTGAATCAGATCATCACAGACTACATTGCAGAGCGAGACCCTCGCTACGTAGAGCACACGACCGATGGCGCTATCGTGTTAGACCACGGGACATCCAACGGTGGGAGAGAGATTCTCGCTAGGGACGCCTACTGGAGCATGGCTGACCCGGGTCCTGACGCTGTGTTTTTTGCTGTGTGCGACACATCAATCACTAGTATCAGCGGACGCGACCTGGTGTCTACTTCCGAGATGACTGACGTGCTCCTAGACTTGCGGCGACTCTTTTCAGATTACGTCGCAAAGCAGTCCTAAAGCTTGGTGCGTGGTCGCTCATCGCGATCGTTGCTGCCTAGGTAGTTTTTCTAGTCCGTGTTTAGCAGCGATCCAGCCAAACACACACCTTTAGCATCTCTATTAGTTCTTCTGGTGTCTCGGGGACCCCGTTAGCGAGAAAACCTTGCTCTGTGAGAGTCTTGGCTGCTACTCCTGAAAAACCATAAAGAGAGGGCTCGATACGTCCTGACGCTGCCATCTCGCCAAGCCATGCTCCAGAGTTATTTCTGTACCTTGGTTTGACGCGTGGTGCTATCAAAAACCGACGTTCTGATAATGCGTATCCGATAGCTCCTAAAGTCCCACGAGATCCACGAGGAGTTTCGCATGGGACCATAACACTAGACAGTCCTGTGATGATACGGTTACGAGCTTGTAGCCGTCCCGCCGTCGGAGGCACTCCTGGTGGATGCTCTGACACTAAGGCCCCGCCATTTTCTACAATAGAGAGTGCCAGCTCTGAGTTCTCTAACGGATGAACTGTGTCGAGTCCGTGAGCTAGAACAGCAACAGTCGTAGCGCCAGCCTCTAGAGCAGCTTTATGAGCAGCCGTGTCGCAACCAAGCGCCAGACCTGACACGACGGGGATGCCTAGTTCCGCAGCTGCTTGTGCTCCGATAGTCGCCACTGAAGAGCCGATTCGTGTCATCTGGCGGGTGCCGATGAGAGCCACTCCGGTAGCTGCAGGGATGATGCCTTTCACAAACAAAACAGGAGGAGGTGCTGAGATGGTCGCGAGACGCTTAGGGTACTGTTCTGACCCGAACAGAACCGTTGTGAGACCTTTAAGATCTACCTCGACCGGCTTGACGCGAGGTATTTTGAGTTCGTCAAGTTCGCCTGCCGAGAGTCGCTCGTAGTTGTCATAGTCAGGTAGGAGGCTGAGCAGGTGTGTGAGAGTTGAAGGCTTCATGCCTGCAGCGAGCAAACCGGCCGCGTCTTTACCTTCCCAAGTCATGATTTCATCGTGCCTACACGAGTGGCTGTGGCACGCACTTTGGAAATGCCTGCCTGCTTTGTGAAGAGCGTTGCTGGGCAGCAGAAGGCTGTTGACATAAAGTGCTATTAAGGAACAGTGCCGTCATAGTGGACACTACGAAATCAGTTGATAAATACAACGTAAATGACGTCACTAGCATGCTTTCTTCACTCCCGAAAGTTGTTCTACACGACCACTTAGATGGTGGCGTGCGGGCCCAGACGGTCGTCGATTTAGCTTCGCGTCTAGGCGGGAAACTCGCTGGTATGGGGTCAGACGAAGTTTTGGCGGTACTGCAGCGCGGTGCTGGTAACGAGCGGAGCTTGGTGTCGTACCTTGAAGCGTTTCCCATAGTGACAGATCTACTGAGAACCACCGAAGACCTGCACAGAGTTGCTCGAGAGGCTGTGACGGACTTGGTACGGGATGGCGTTTTGCATGCTGAGATTCGTTTCGCGCCTCAGCTTTACAGCCAGTGGGGGATCACACTCGACGACGCTATAGAGGCCGTCTCAGATGGTGTGCTCGGGGAAGCGCAGCGACTTGGTATCAGTGCTGGCGTTCTCGTCTGCGGGATGCGTGACCAAGACGACCTCACTACGTTATCTAACGTAGTTGAACGCTGGCACGGTAGCGGCCATGTTGTTGGGTTTGACCTCGCAGGTGACGAGCTTGGTCATCCTGTAACAAAACATGCCGAAGTACTCAGATCGCTTGCTCTAGCTGGAGTACCGCTCACTATCCACGCTGGAGAGTCAGCATCATGGCAGAGTGTCAAAGATGCGTTGGATGCGACCTATTGGCGAAGCAGGATCGGACACGGGGTGCGCGCATTTGAGAATCCAGAGTTTGTTTCTGAACTTGTCATGCGCGATGTACATCTTGAAGTATGTCCGAGCTCCAACTTGCACACCGGTGTTTATCACTCAATAGAAGACCACCCAGTAGATCATCTTTTTAAGGCTGGAGTGCAGGTTTCTATCAGCGCGGATAACCGTACGATGTCCAACACCACCACGACATCAGAACTCCTCTTACTGGTCGAGACATTTAACTGGGGGCCAAAAGAGCTGTACGCCGTACAGCATAATGCTCTAGAGGCTGCCAACTGTTCAGAGGAGACGAAGTCTCGTGTTCGCGGTGCATTAGATGAGTGGGTTTCCTCGAGGGACTAAAGCCTCTAACCAGTCGTCTGAATGAGGTCCTATGTGATTCCGCTTTGCCGTAGCGGACAGTGCTCTGTGTGTCTGCGTTATCTTTTGCACAAGAAGCTAGTGGCTCTGTTGTAGAGGAGGCACGGCTATGCGTCAACGCTCTGAGGCAGCGCCGTGGTCTAGCGGCATCACGCGATGGTGGAGGAGCACCAGTGGTGTTTGTACACGGTTGGTTAGGTAGTTCTTTGCAGCTGCTTTCTTGGCTTGACTGCATAGACCCTTCTAGGCCTGTGTATTTCTTCGATTACTCCTCGATCATACCTGACATTGACAGCGCAGTTGCGGAGCTAAGTGAGACTCTTCTACAAGTATCAAAACAGCACGACCGCTTGGTCATGGGTGCAGGACACAGCTTAGGAGGCGTGTTACTGGCCAAGGCAGCACAACCTGAAACCGTCTCTGGATATCTAACAGTGTGCTCGCCTGTCAAATTGTTGCGAGACCAACCAGCGACTCTGGAACTGAACGTCTCTGGTCGCTACGACTTTGTAGTACCAGCCCCACTAGCTGTTAGGCGAGGCGCGCAGGCTTACGCGCAGTCTAACTCAGGTCACTTATCGGCGATAGCGCACGACAGTACGCTCTCTGCACTGCGCTTTTTAGACGAGCAAACATCGTGACCGCAGTTTTCTGTATTAACTAGCAGGTCTTTCTCCACGCGAGAAGTTGCTGCTCTGTATGCGATAACAGCGCTGAGCGGGGCTTGCACTAGGGGCGCAACGGCGTAAGCCACAGTGCGCGTCCCTATCGCATAGATGATCCAGGCAACGTTCTCTATTGCCACCAAAGAGTAGGCAGTAGCTGAGACTCCTGTAAGGTCGCGCGTCTTAATTGATTTATATGTCTGAGGCAGCACCCAAGTGAGAGAGCCCAGAACAGCGGCGTACTGAGATAACCCTAGGTATGAAGCAACAATAGCCACGGACACAGCGATAGCTGCCTGCAGGGAAACAGATCGCGTGTGCTCTTTGATCAGAACCCAACTCAGGACAAAGCCCCAAACAGCAGCCGGGCCTAAAGAAGACGCTAATGCTGGTACGTCTTTAATTGTCGCGGTGTAATGACACCACGAAAGCATCGTGGCAAACCCGAGTGCAGCACTGGTAGCGGACACCCCGGCAGAGTTTCCAGTACGCGCAAGACGTACAGCCTGCGGGGCGACTGTGAGAGTTGACGCTACTGCCAGCGCCCATCCGAATAATTGTAAAAACATGCTTTTTATAGTGCCTGACGTCAGACGCCTAGCACGCGCGGACCTAACCCTAGGTCGTCATGCCGGCGCGCCCAGTGTCTTATATGCGGAGTTAATACAAAACAAGGAGCAAAAACCATGTTCATATTACTCATTATTGAAGCACTGGCATTAACGGTTTCGTTTTTCGCCAGCGCAGCAGCGTTGATCACTAAGAGGACTCTTGGTGCATCTAAGACCAGTGCCCTCGCGGTGCTGTCTTGCTCAACACTGATCGCCGTCATCTGTGACAGTGGTTTAGTGGGAAAGTTTAACGGGCCACACCTTGCAGGCGTGCTCGTTTCTTACCTGAGCTTTGGTGTTATCGTCTCGAGACTTAACAACAAACGCTACGCGTAGCTAAGAAGTTCCTAGACTCACCTCTGGGGACTTTTTATACACTCTCTTTGCGGGCCGTACTTCTTGTGGCGCAATCTGCTTGATCTATTAGTCGCAGTTTTCTGTAAGGAGGAATAGCGCCCACTTTGAAGGTTTCGTCATATCAAATCTGTCAGGTGCAGATAATGCTGATAAGCCCGCAAGCCTGGTTTCAGAGCCGTTGGCATAAGATAGATCTTCAGAAGTTTGGCGCATTAGAGACGTGGGGAACGCGTCTTGCGTCAAAACGCGAATGTTGTCGTCTGTCGCATCTATCGGATAGCACGCTTCAGCTAGATGCTCCCAGCATGTGTCAGCTGACAATCCAAAAGATTGGAGCAAGGCGTTATATGCGGAAAGTTCACCAAGTGAGTGTCTGTAAAGCCCTACGCAGTCGTGCCCGTCGCGCTCAGAGAAGGCTGCTATCGCGGCAGCAATGGTTTGGTTGACCTCTAAGCGTACGCCCACTAGATACTTATGGGCACAAGAGACACCGGTGGTTTGGTTTGCGACTGCGGTGTAGGCAAAACCTTCCGGTAGGGCAGGCAGTACGATGTTGTGCGGATTCACTTCTGTAGCAAGCATCAAGACTGGTGCGCCTTCAGCTAACTCTGCTGCGTCGTGGAACGCACCCCAGACACTGACGTAGCTACGTTCATTACCGTCCTCATCTTTATACGAGTGGTGACTGGGGGCGGTAGCGATGCCGTGCGTTGTCAAGACCTCCCCCTGGCGGCGCCAGAGCTCATATCGAGAGCGTTCTACGTTGTTTAGTACTTCTAGCTGTAGGGTCTCGTTTTGTTCTTGCATACGTACATACTGCCTAAGGATGAGCACGCTGCACGCCGCTGATTGGCGTATGTGTTCTGGCGCTGACTGTATCGTGTATGAAACTTCTCGGATCCGCGTGCGTGTTAGTGCTTGCTGTCATCTCCTCGTCTTGCTCTCAGGCCTCTTTTGATCAGATAACTGCAGTTGGTAAAAAAGCGATAGAGGATACCTCCGCACTTGCAGCTGGAGAAGTTCTGCGGTTAGCGGTAGAACGTGAGGCACCCAAGCAAGGACTTGACCCTAGAAGTGTTTCTCTTATACAGACAACTGCTTCCAAGACGCCTGGTCTATCTGTAGTTGTAAACGACGCTGACTTTGATGGTCTCGCAGACGGCGGGAAGTTCCAGATCGTCATTCTTTCTACCACTGGATGCGTCACGCTGACATCGCCCGCTGGCCCAGGTCAGACTTTGCTAGGAGCTTGCTGAAACACCTAACGCCATTGTGCGTAAATGGCGGTAGTGCGACAAAACACCCTGTGTGAGGCTTTTATGTGTGAGGTACTTTAAGCCCGCATCTTGACAGTACTTGCGCACCGTTTTCGACATGTCTTTATAGCAAGTGTGCGGGAATCGCGGAGCGAGGTGGTGCTCGATCTGGTTATCCAAGCCACCGTACATCCACCCCATATACCAACCAGCTACTTTGTTGCCGCTTTCAATATTGACAGTTGTCTTCAACTGATGAGACAACGTGTGAGCCCCTGAGTGCTCAGTATCAAACGGAACGATCTGGGCTTCCTCTACGCAGTGCGCTAATTGGAACACGACGGACAACGAAAAACTGACAAAAAATGCCACGGCTAGATACGAAGCAAGGACTATGTACCATGTGTGTAGAAACAACGGGATGGCGAGCGCCCATGAAGCGTGCGCGAGTTTTCCACCTACTACACCTACGACTGTGCTGGTGCGCACTTCGCGAGTCACACCGTCATGAGTTATTGTCTTGGCTGCTAGCTTTCCAAAGTCACCAACAAAGAGCCACTTGACGGTGAGGAAACAGTAGAGAAACCAGGCGTAGATATGCTGATAACGAAAGTACCACCTAGTCTCCTGGTGATCTGACAAACGCAGGAACGGCATCTGTTCTATGTCGTCATCCAGTGTCTGAACATTGGTGTGTCGGTGGTGCGTCAAATTGTGCTGAAAACGCCACATCCACGATGACGCTCCGAGTGCGTCAGCGACGATGGCTGCTGCTTTATTAAGGCCTTTGTTTTTAGAGAAAGCTGAGTGATTAGCGTCATGCATGATCCCGGTAGCAGCAGCTACGCATGCATGCGCGACGAGCACCAGTCCCGCTATATGGAGAACAGGGTGACGGTTGCCTATGACGGCCAGGTAGTAGCCAATAGCGAACACGGCAGCTATCGAGATGGCCTTAGCGTGAAGCTTCCTGCGAGCTTTGCGCACTCCTGACTTGTCTGGGAGAAAGTGTCGAATTGACCGGATTTCAGGCTCGACGATGTGGTCCAGACTCGTGTATCCACGGGTCACTTCTGTAGGGGCGTATGCTGCTTGATTCACACGCCACACAGTGCCGGCCGCGTCGAGGTTCACCACCAGGTTGCTCAAAAAAATAGGCAACTAAGCTGACAGGCACGCATATTTGCTTGTAGCTCGACTTTAGACGTGTTAGTCCCATATACGGCAACGTTCTCGGCCAGGTGTGGCTTGGACGAGTTGCTTTGCCTCCAAAGGTGACTCCTGTTAACAACCGACAGGAGAACCGCATGAATTATTTACATGCCATCACCCTCACGTCACTCTCAGCAGAAGCGCAACTCGCAGCTGCTAAGACTGGTGACTCACAACTATGCGAGAACCTCGCATACAACACACAACTGCAATCTGAAGCCGCGAATTTACTGTGGCGAGATAAGCGACCTACGGTTAAGCGCTTAGCTCTTCGAGCTATGTCCGACACCGACGCCCTCAACGAGCACGTAGTGGGGACAGGGCTGTACGCGGTAGCGGCAGCTTCTAACCCAAACACTTCGCATGCGAGGCTTGGGTGGGTCACTAACTCGCCTGCACCGCGTGTGGCGCTGGCTGCCTACTGCAACGACAACACTCCGCTCGCTGACAAAATCGGACTCACCCCTGATAGAGCATCCAAACTAACTGAAGTTGGTGGGAATCTCGCAGAGAGGGTTGTGCGCAGTTACGAGCTAGTTCTCGCAAACCCGTGGATGAAGGATCAGCCAGAAAAATGGTCGCATAATCTGCGTCGCGGGATGACTGGACTGCCTTGTTTAACTTTAGAAGAGTCAAACAAGCTTGATAGCTGCGGCTACAAGCAGTGGGCAAGCTACCAAGGACATCCAGCGCGCGTTGGAGAGGACATTCAGACTCTAACGACGAGCGAGCTCTTACAGCGTGGTTCTAGTGCTTGTGACCTTGTTGCTCTAACGAGGTCCGACTTGACTGAGGACGATGCCTTCATGGTCTTGTACTCGCGTAAAGTAGCTGCAGAACCTCACGTGCTTGCGCGCTTCATTAAGCGTTTTGGTGTAGGAGTCATTCTTAAACCTTCACGCTTATCAGGCAGTAGGTTTTCTGGGGCTTCTTGGACTAATCCAGCTGTTGAAGCTAGAGACAGAGTACCTAATGTGAATGCTTGGTATGACCTACAAGCGGCTTCCTTGAAGCTGGGTTCATCTGAAGCAGCTTGGGCTCTGTTTGCGAACATGGCTAATAACTGGGGTTCCTCAGCTGAAGAACTTGCCGTCGCATGCGTGGCGTTGTGAAAATCTAGGATGCGTTGTACAAACAGCGCATCCTTGTATATGACTATTTCCAGGAGTTGAGGACTTGCTTCACCAAGCTGCCAGAACCCCATGGAGAGTTCTCGATAGCGTTAGCTACTTCCATCGAGCTCGTCCCCTGATACAGAGCTTGTAACACATTTCCGTACAGACCGTTCTGCAACGCCTGAGCTGTGTATTCAACACCTTGCGCGTAGTTCGTAAAATTCTTCACTCCGACTTTATTGAAATCTGTCGCGCCTGGTGCTTTGCGCACAGTGGCGAGGGGATTAAAGTCGGCTTTAGTACCTTCAGCTTTGATCCAAGCCCTGATAGCTGTGACGTTCGAATCTGTCACAGGTGCACCTACTCTGTTGAGTAAGTCAGTTGCGAACTGGCGCGTATCCACACCAGAGGGTGCGATCTCGCCAGACGGGGCCGAGATCCCTGGTACCGAAAACGCAGGCTGAGACGCGACCTGAGACCCTAACGTGCTAGGGCCTAGTACTTTAGCTCCAAGTACGTTAGCGCCGGCTTGACGTGTGGCGGATTCAATCTCACTGATGCGCGAGTTGATTCTCGCTATAGCCGCGATCGCTGAGTCTGACATGCGAGACACGGTGCAGATTATTCGTCATTCTGCAAGTTGCATACTGCGCCTGGATTTTCATCCGAGGCGGGTTTTAGTCATCGAACTTGGCTCGTCCCTTGTTTCGGCAAGCGTTTCGAGAGGACTCTTTAACACGATCATTAAAGGTCGCTGCCTTATTTAGACCGACGTTTTTCATCTCCCACACAGACTGTGTCCAAGCCGCCGCTAGTCGAGCACGGCGAGCACGCTGTTCTGGAGTTAATTTCTTCGGTTTCGTAGCCACGCCTGGCCCCTTTCTGGTTGTTGTACAGAACACAACTGTTAGCGCAGAAGGGTTGGAAACCAGTGCGCTGGCTCTGGTTGCGCGGCGGTACGCCTCGACAGTGGGCTGTGCCGTCAGGCGAATAACCGAAATACAGAAATACAGAAATACAGGCATGAAGAAACGAAACAAACCAACCCAGACGCGTGACGATTACACCTTTGAAAAGCTAGTACCGCTCTTTGCGGCAGTAGGTATTTTCAAACACGACGTCGTAGCATTCTCCGTAGAGAACAACATAGTGACGACATACACCAGTATGTTTAAATACGTGATCGACTTAAACGATTCCTGGGATCCTTTTCTCGGTGATGACTTTCCATGGTCTTTGACCGTCACTCAATTAGAAGAGCCAGCTAGTTGCTAGCTCTTCTTATATACCGTTAGTAGCTCAGCCCCACCCGATATCGGTGACTTTACTCAGGCTGATGTCGATGCCTAGTTCAGCGAAGGCTGAGTTGATCTGAGCTAATGATACCTCTGGTGTGTTGCCTGTCTGGGTACAATGTACGCCAGGGCGAGAACATGCTCTGTCTTGGGTCATGATGCCACCGAACAACGGTGTCAGACCCTGTCTGATAGCTTCTTGCGCGATGACGGCCCACTGACGGGCTTGCGCGCCTTTGTAATGGTAGACCTGCGGATAAACTTGATGCTCGGCATCAATTCCCCATGTCAAGTACGCAAGGCCTTCAATCGTCCAACCGTTAGCGCACTTTGATCCGCCTAGTTGCTGTGGGCAGCCGTCAGCGCTAGGCGCGATGAGCAGAGTCTTAGGTGCAGCCTTGGCGTAGCTCTCTGTCCAGGCGCGTGCTGCCTCGTAAGATCCCCATCCCGGCTCGATGTCGCTTCCACCTCGAACCTCGACGCGAGTGTCCGATGTCTGTTCTCGTACAGTCAGAACCAAGTTGGCCCACACTGCTCCAAACTCAGACGCTAGGATGGGATCATTGAGGTGGTCGCTGCTGGTTTGTGCAACAAGAATCCAACCTTTTGCGCCGTCTGAGCAAGTGGAGAGGCCGTTGGCGTAAGACACCAAGGTGCGCTGAACTTCAGCGAGAGTTTTGGGTGATCTCCTACCTTGGAACTGACTAACAGCTCCTGGCAGCTGGCGACCAAAACCCAGTACGACCGCACCGGGAGTTTCTTGTTTGGCCTGTGTACAAGCCACGTTGTAAGCATCTTTTTCGGAGGAGTCTGCGTCTCCTGATAGCCACGTGACGTACCTGCTGGTACTCACTGACATAGTGGCGGCTGAGACTTTCCAGCGACCGTGTATAAGGTTTCCTGCCATAGCTGTCTGCGCCCAAAGCGACAGGCAGATGGTTGCTACTGTTATGTATGAGTATATCCGTTTGTTGTCCACAGGCAGAGTGTGCCTGCCTGTGGACAACTCGGCACGTAGTTTAGCGGCCGCCGAGGAGCAGCGCGAGCCTCTTAGATCTGATTGCGATATCTACAGATTTGTCAGGACCTTGAAGCACTGCATCGAGGTTGTTCTGTAGAAGCTTTGCTTGTGCTTTCAGTTCCACTATCTCAGCTTGCAGGTTCTTTGCGATACGTACTGCTTCGTCGCGCGCCTTCTGGGCGTCTAGGACGTCTTGTTCTAGTTCTTCCAGGTGCGTGTAGCGCTCGAGAGTTACGTCTAACAATGTCCTAGCCAAGCTGTCTACTGCGGCAGGCAACTTCTTCAAATTAGAGTTACCTGGCGCGAAATTGACACTCTTCGCTGCTGCGCTAGGTGCGGTGTTGGTTTCTGCAAGCTTCGCACGCTCAACGGCGTTAGCAGCTTTTGTGGCCAAGCTCTTCGCTGCTGCGGCTTTCGCGGCTGCTGTTTTAGCAGCGGCTTTGACCTGAGCACTTGCACCCTTGACTGCTGCGGCGTTGGCGGTTCTTGTAGCTATGCCTCTTGCCGATGCGGCTTTCGCGGCGGCTGTTTTAGCAGCCGCTACTGCGTCGGCGAGTGTGACCACTTTGGCTGCAGGAGCAGCTTTCTTCGCTGGTGCTTTCTTAGCAGCAGTTTTCTTCGCTGGTGCTTTCTTGGCTGTTACTTTCGTGACAGTTGCTTTCTTAGCTGGTGCTTTTTTAGCGGCTGTCTTCTTAGCTGGTGCTTTTTTAGCAGCAGTTTTCTTAGCTGGTGCTTTTTTCGCAGCGGCTTTCTTGGCTGGTGCTTTCTTTGCAGTCGATTTCTTCTTAGCTGCCTTCTTAGAAGGTGCTTTCTTCGCAGTCGATGTGCTGTCACTAGCGTCCGTACGAGGAGCGCCAGGAACGAACGCAGGAAGAGACTTGCCATTCTGTATTCCCTGGCTGGTGAGCTCAATAACGAAACAACGGCGGCCCTTGATCGTGCGTTTGATCATGCCTTCACTCTCGAGAGCTGCTAGTAGCTGAGACATACCTCGAGGAGACCCCTGGTATGCGACAGTGTCCCTGATGCCGCTATTCAAACGGCCTTCCGGGTCGGAGATCCTGTGGTTAGGTTTGCTGTACAGATATGCGATGATGTCTTGTCTTGATGTCATGTTAGAAAGATAACAGAAACCTCCGACATATACAACCACCTGTCTGTATTGTTGCGCTGAGAGAGTTTCACGTCACTATCTTGTTTATGAGCAACGAAAAGCCTCGGAGAAAGCGTTTCAGGCGCTACCTAACCAGGTCGGTCATGCTGTTCTTACTGGTCACTTACGTGATACCGGACATCATCCCTGCTGTGACGGGGGATCGTTGCACGACTTGGCTCTACCGTGACGTGGATGAGCTCTACTTGACCGCCGAGCAACTGACGCACATCGGCTCCAACACAGCGACACAGTCTGTACCACACCTTCCTGGAGGGTTTTCCGGCCTTGCTCTACCTGGCTTTGTGGCCTTGACGGACGAGGCGGGTCAGTCGACCGTCTATCACGAGATGGTCCATCAGTACCAGCTTGAGGACCAAGGACTCCCTGGTTATATGAGCCGCTATATGTGGGACTGGTACGCGGGCCGCTACCAAGGATGCTCCGTGACAGACGCATATAAAGGGATCCGTTACGAAGTACAAGCACGGGCCACGACTGCGCGGGCTCTCGACCTCGGGACCGCCCCGAATGGTTCATGGTTTGACGACATCGTTGAAGCTCTAGCTGTCGAGATGGCGAGTATTCAGGTCGAGCCTGTGCCAGAAGACGAGCGTTCTATGTTTGATAAAAGATAGTTACTGCCATCGACCAGCGTCGAGGTTGTTGACGATAAAGCTCCGACAGGCACTGTCACGTGTATGAGGAAATTCGCTACAGCACTTAGTATGACGTTCTTCGTCATACTGGTCGCTTCCTGTGGCGGCCGCACGGAGCAGATCGCTCCCGGAGCGCCGGTTTCCACGTCCGACGCAACTTCACAGCAGTAGCCGAGCGATCAACGCCGTGCTACGTAACGCTAGACAACTGGCAATCGGGGTAACAGTTCTCGTGGTGATGGTGCTTGGCGCCTGGCTCCTGGCTTCAGTGTTTGTTGGCGACAAACCATCCCCTGCTCAAACTTCTACAACACTAACTAGCTCGTCTTCGACAGCGCCTGCGACGACACGTCTGGTTCGCGGAGCTTTGTGTGAAGCTTTAGTGCAGGCTGAATCGGTTGCTGGACGCGGCGGTGACGACCCGCGAGAACGCCTCAAGCAAGTCTTAACAGAGCTTCCTGACTACGCCGCGGCGCTCGCTGTAGTGGCTAGAGAAGCCTTGCTAGACGCATCACTAAGCAAGGACGCCGAGCTTCTAGCCGGTATTGCTACCGCAACATACGACGTCTCTAGTCTTCTGGCGTCGCTTGAGGCGGCCTCAAGCGACGAGGAGCACGCCTCTGTACTTAACGAAGTGAGAGGGCTCGCTTTATCTACCAAGTCTCTCAGCGTAAGCGTCCCAGTACTGGCGGCTTACGCGCTCAGCGGATGCCAATCCCGTATTGGGTTGCTTCCTTAAGTACCAGTCAGGCAAGGCCGTAACAGGTAGGAGTTTCTGTTTTGACAAGCAGGTACCGCACCGATGGTGCTTTCTGCTTACAACAAACAAAAGGAGCTAAAAATGGCCTTATACCAGCGACTAGTCGCCGTGACGCCAGAAACCGTCTACATTCTCGAGCAATACGGATCGAGTACCGAGATGATCTCTCGTGACCTTGTTACAGGAGAAATGAGCGGAATGTACAACGTCATCGATTGGGAAATCCCACGCGTTGGACAGAATTGGTCTCTCACCCTTCAAGGTGGAGAAATTCTCGAAACCACCGCCGTCGATGGAGTACGTAGCGAGCAATTCAACCCGCGTTCCGAACATTGGTGCGGACCTGAAGAGCTTGACAAGTACGCATCTCAAAGCATCTACGCTTAAGTTTTGCTGCAAACCACCCAAAGACGTCGGCCCTGCTGACGTCTTTGCGTTATACAAGAAGTCCGCACTGTTTATTGGATGGGAAAAGTCACTAAAGTTCATGTGAGACGTTCCCCCATACACGGGCGTGGAGTGTTCGCGGTCGGCCCTCTCAGCAGAAGCTCTATCGTCGAGGCGTGTCCTGCGCTCGTGCTGCCAACTGATGACATACGCGATAACGGAACGCTCAGTTTTTATGTGTACGACTGGGGTGATGGGAGAGTTGCTCTCGCTTTAGGTTACGGAAGTTTATACAACCACTCGGAGAGTCCAAACGCTTACGCGGAGATTGACCATGTGCGTCAAATGATCATCATCAAGGCGCTGCGTCGAATAGAAGCTGGCGAGGAAGTCACATTGAATTACGGCGAGGACTATCCCCGTGAGTGGGCCTAGACCTTTTTAGCTAACACGGCGTCTGTAGCTACAGACCTAGCGTTATCAACAATAGGCGCAACCGCCGCGTCAAGTTCTAAATCCTCAGCGCGTAGCAACGCGCCGGGTTGGTCGTAAGGGTCAGACGCTCCTGCGGACTGTGCTGCGTCGCGCGCGATGAATATGACTTCCCGCACAGATAAGAGTCCCGAGAAAGTCGGAAGTTCGTGATGATGCGCTACTGCTTCCAGGACAGTCATAGGCATTCCCCAGAGGCCTAACAAGCACGCGCCGACTTCACCGTGCGCGTAGCCAAAGATGTCCCGCTCTACTTCATGAAGAGCTAGTCCCTGCATAGTGGACTCGTGAATGGCAGTAGAGAGCTTCTCTGGTTCAACTGCGGCTAGAAGTACTAGACCGATATCAACTAGGAGGCCGGCGATGAAGGAATCCGCGGCGTTTGACTTGCCAGCCACGCTACGTGCAACGTGAGCTACTGTTAAAGCATGTTGCTGAACAGCATGATGCGCAAAACCAGGCATCACAGGACTAACGGACCGATTCACTTCGGCCTCTAGTACAAGAGCGCGAATGGTCGTGAAGCCGAGCAAGGACACAGCCTCGTCGAGTCGTGTCACTTGGCGGGATAATCCAAAGAACGCAGAGTTGACAAGTCTGAGTACTTGAGCTGCGATAACTGCGTCAGTGCCGACCACCGCGGCGACATCGTATGCTCCGGCGTTTTGGTCAGCGAGTGTGGAGCTGAGCTTCTGCCAGAGCTCTGGAGGGGAAGCAAGATGTTGCGCGGACGCTACTAAGGCGCGCAGAGACTGGTTACTCAGAACAGACTGCACAGACATAGCTCGATCGCAGACGTTCGAGATGATAGCTGGTTCAGACCGCAGAGAGAGTACCTGATGAGCAAATCTCGATGCTTTAACCGCGCGCCATGTCTCCATCTCCGGGATGAGAGCTATCCTGACAGCGTCAGGAGCCAACGTAACTAGCTCGTTCATAAAATCCTCAGATACCCACGGAGAAGAGGTGTCTAGGACTAACACATCCGCTTTGCCAGCAGCAACACTATTGCGAACCATTGCTGCATCTGTTGCCGCGATCAAAGACCATGTTGACTTCCCGTTTCCGAGGGCAGTTGCCCGATCAGCAGAGTCTGTGGCGACAACCATGTTATACATGAGAATTCTTTTCAATCGGAGTGGTGTGAGTCATAGCAGTGTTCACCGTGAGGTATCTGACCCAGCGGGCACGGGTTTGCTGATAACTGACATATCGTGTTCTGAGGCGACGATGTGTTGTGTGGGTAGTGCTTCAAACCTAGACGAGATGCAGGAGAAGGCCGTCAAGTCTCCTGCCAAACCACTTGTCATAGTCGCAGGAGCAGGGTCGGGTAAAACCACCACACTTGTGCGCAGGGTTGCTTATATATGTCAGAAGGGTTGGGTCCAACCTCACCAAGTTCTGGCTGTGACCCACACGACAAAATCCGCAGCGGAGCTCAAGCACAGGCTCTCTTCTCTTGATCCTTCACTAGCGGCCGTGCAGTGTCATACGATACACGCAGCCGCATGGCGTATCTATAGTCAGTTCCACGCGTTATCTGGTGATGAGCGCCAGCTGAATCTAGTTAAATCAACATTCGGTATGGTCAAAGAGGCTCACCTAGTAAGTGCACGTTCGGTAACCGTTGAGAATGAGAAAGTCCTAGATCTGATGGCAGAGATCGAAGTTGCTAGAGCCAATGGAGAGACCAGTGCTTCTTACCAAGGGTGGGCTCTGCGCCAGAAACGCCAAACTAGCGTCACTTACCTGTCGGTCGTAGAGACATGGGACGCATATGAAAAGCTAAAAACCAAACACGGTGTGCTGGACTTTGCTGACGTTCTAGAGAAAGCTACTTTCATCGTTGAGCACACGCCAGCTGGAGATACTGTACGCGATCGTTGGCAGAGTCTGGTTGTGGACGAGTACCAAGACACAGACATCGCACAGGAACGTCTTTTGAACGCACTGAGAAACGGGAGAGACCTTCACGCTGTCGTAGGAGACCCTCGACAGACGATCTATTCGTTCAAAGGCGCGAACAAGTCTGTATTAGAACGCTCCATGAAGGAGCCTGGAGCTACGGTTGTGCATCTGACTGCAAGTTGGCGTTGCGCTAACGCGATTGTCGAGCTGGCCAACAAAGTCATAGGTAAGTCATACGGACCAGCTCTCACAGCACCAAGAGCCGGTGGTGCCTGGTCTTTAGAAGAGGCAGCTACTGAGGCTGATGAGCTCGACGCGATAATCGCCAAGATTGCAGAGTGGAAGAGTAAAGGTATTGCTCACAACAAAATTGCGGTGCTGTACCGGTTTAACTCTCAACAAGGGCGTATTGAGGCCGCACTAGCGCAGCACTGCGTACCGTTTCAGACAAGTGGTGGCGAGAGCTTCTTGAAAAAAAAGGAGCTGATTGAAATCCTCACACCCTTTGGTAAGCACGCTAGGCAGCAACCAGACGAAAACGGAGTTGACCTCATTCGTAAGATTGCTTATGCGTCAGGCTTTGATCCAGACAAACCTCCAGCAGGTGCTGGAGCTCAGCGCATGCGCTGGGAGAACACGAATGCTCTTTTAGAGCTCTGTGAGACCAGCGGACACACTCTTGCAGGAGATCTGCTCGCCTATCTTCTGGAGCTAGTAAAGAGCGACCACCACAACGGAGTAGTGGTTTCTACTGTGCACGCTGCCAAGGGCCTGGAGTACGACGCCGTCGTGGTAGCAGGCGTCATGGAAGGTCAGTTTCCGTCGGTGTATTCAACTTCTATAGAGGACGTAGAAGAAGAGCGCAGGTTGCTCTACGTCGCTATCACAAGAGCTAAGAATGAGCTTCTGCTCACGGGGAGTTTGTTGCGCGGGAAACGACGTGGAAAACTCTCAAGGCATCTAGTTTCTGTTGCGGCGACGCGCAAGACGTCAACATCAAGTAGCAGATCTACTGCGGTATACCGGCCGTCTGCAAAACTGGCAGCAGAGCTCGACGCCATGTTTGAATGTGGGACCTGCCATCGGAAACTATCTGGAGCTTCAGCGCGGGAAGTGAAAAGGTGCTCTGGTCCCTGCCTCACTGGTGACATGAAGAAAAAGTGGGTCCTGGCTAAGAACTGGCGCGACGGATTGGCGATCGAATCTAAAGTGACGCCAGAGCAAGTAGCGAGCGATCGCTCTCTATTCCATTTTGTAGTTACTGGTGAGAAGAGTCGTGGATTCCAGGTAGAACTGCCGTCTCTCTGGCCAGCAGATTAAAGGTAAAACGCGTGCCACGAGGTGGTAGGCAGGCATGATGGTTACATGCTTTTGACTTGCGCAACATGGGATATCGACCTAAAGACTGCAGAATCCATCGCCCACGCTCTAGATGAGGCTGTAGTGGATGGGGCTGGTGCGGAGAGGCTCTTGCCGGCTATTTCTTCTGTAGCGCATGGGAATGGTTTCTCGACAATTGCAGCGCTTGCCGCCCGTCTTTTTGAAGACATCAGCCCGGACGACGCTGACGCCACGTTAGGGATGCTCGCTGAGGAGTTAGCGGAGAAAGTCTGCTACGTGTTCGACATGACTGACGAACTAGATATTCAAGACATGAAGTTTGTGGCGAATCTTTTAGCGGCAGACTTTGCTCCGGAAGAACACGCTGGTGAAACACTCGAAGAACTCGGCCAGGAACGCACCCTCTCGCTTTTGGTCTTGTTTCTCAGTGGGATGTCGTTGATGCTCGCGACTGCAGACGACATGCCTGGGGGAGACCCTGTTCGCGATGCGGCACGTATGCAGGAGTCAGCTGCGAACTAACTTCGCTTTTTAGTAGCCGAAACAACACGCGACGTCTGTACGCACCTGTGGTGACGAGCGTAGTGAATAACTGTTCGCCGATTGGACTGTGTTTAACGTGATTTATCTAGGTTCGCATGTAGAGAGAAAAGACCCACTACAGGGAGCTGTCAGCAGACAGGCTGACGTAGTGCAGATATTCCTGTCTCCACCTCAGGCTTGGGCCGCACCGAAGATCCGAGGCGATGAACACGAGCTACTGTCTGCAGAAC
>Ga0208226_1000066_pt1 | contig 34734 bp, 27 predicted proteins | sample LakMenE18May11ns_FD_150713 | JGI IMG/M metagenome (GOLD analysis project Ga0208226, IMG submission 150713) | Freshwater microbial communities from Lake Mendota, WI - 18MAY2011 deep hole epilimnion ns (SPAdes) | ecosystem: Environmental > Aquatic > Freshwater > Lake > Epilimnion/Euphotic zone ... | reverse complement strand
TTCTATCAAACCAAGGTGCCTGCAAATTAGAAGGTGGCTTAAACCTACTGGCACGCAGGCTAGGGTTGCCCGGAAAAATGGGCATCACCGGGCATGATGTATACCCCATGCATAAGGCGGGCAAATTACAGGAAATCAACGACTACTGTGCCTGCGATACCATCGACACTTATTTCGTATTCCTGCGAACTAAAGTTCTCATGGGCCATGTAACAATTGAACAAGAAAAGAAAATCTTCGAAGACGCAATCGATTGGTTTAAAACCAAGGCGGAAGACTTCCCAGCATTAGGCAAATATCTCGCCAACATCCAACGGGGCAAACCGATTTGAGCCGTAAAGAGGCAAAGAAATTGCAAAGGGTGTTTCTACAATTAAGGAAACATGATGCGATATATTTTTTATTTTTTTAATTGTTTGCGTCTTTCGGGCCAAGTTTCTGAAGCTTCACCCTTCCAAACCTTCACATCATCAAACCATGCAAACTGCCCATAATTAATCAAAACGAGCCTTGGTTTCTCGGTCTTGAGAGTTTCGTCCTCAAAGTAAAGGGGCGGATTATTATCTACTTGAGCAACCATTTCCGAACCATGAATTTCGACAAGAGCATGATGCCATTGATTGTCATCAAGCGTTAATTTTTGCTGGTCTTTCTTGCCACTCCATTTCATGATTTCAAAGCCATTTGGCGAGGCGATGGCCCTTGCGACATGGCCCTTTGGGTTTTCCAGACCAATAGCGAGCATTTTTGCCCCATCAAGTTTAAAGGAGAACTGGATTACAAAATTTTGGGATTGAAGAGGGCCGGTAGAACCGGTGGAAAGTTCTGAGTGGTGATTGTCAGAAGGAAGTTCTGCACATTTCAGTTGGCCACTAGTCGCATCAAATTTCCCTGTGATACGAAACCACGCCTTACCAAACTTTCCTGATTCAAAGTCATCATCAACAAGAAGCTCGCCCGGCTTGCACATGATGGGTTTGGGTTTGACAACAACCTTAGGCTGAGGCTTTGCAGTGGGCTTGGCATTGGGGTCAAAAAGTTCTGAAAGAGCGCCCGAACTATCCCCAAGTTTTTCAACAGAAACATCCATTCGATTAAGCATGGAAACCCAAAGGTTGCTTAGGGGTGTTTCCTTTTTAAGTCTGATATGTCTGCCTTGGCTTAGTGTCCCACATCCTCCACCAGCCAGAATAATTGGCAGATCTTCGTGGTTGTGTGCGTTGCCATCATGAATCCCGCTGCCATATGCAATCATGGAGTGATCAAGAAGAGTTCCATCGCCTTCCTGAATGGATTCAAGTTTGTTCAACAGGTAGGCAAGTTGCTTGGTATGAAAAATATTGATTTGCTTGAGCTTGGCCTGTTTGGATGCATCACCGCCATGATGCGAAAGATCATGATGACCCTCTGGAACCTGAAGAAAGGGATAAGGTTTGTTGCTTGCTTCGTTGGCAAGCACAAAAGTTGCAATGCGAGTGACATCAGATTGAAAAGAAAGCGCCAGCAAGTCGCACATAAGGCGCAGGTGCTCCTCGTAGTTTGCAGGAATGCCTGCGGGAATGGCATAGTCAGGAGTCTTTACCGGGGGAAGCTTTTGTGCCCTTTCAATCCTTAATTCGATGTCTCTGATTGATGAAAAATATTCATCAAGTTTACGAACATCATTGACCCCAAGCTTATTGGCAAGTGACTTGGAATCATCTCGAACAAAATCAAGGATGCTTTTCTGGATTGCATCACGACTGGCCTTCAACGGATCATTTGAAGAGGCAAACAACCTTTCGAATACCAGCTTTGGATTAACCTGCTTGGGTAACGGCTGGGTTGAAGAACGCCATGACATCGTCGAAGAATAAACACAACTATAACCTGAATCACAATTACCAGCCATTGCACCGGGTTCAGTACCAATTTCGAGGGAAGACAGGCGGGTCTTGTCGCCTAGTCTCGAAGCAGCCACTTGATCGATGGATACACCGTTTCGAATATCGTTACCATCGGTTTTTTTGGGATGAGCACCCGTGAGGAAAGCAGAAAGAGCCCGGGCATGATCACCACCACCATCGCCATGCGCTCTGGCACCATCGGCTGTAAGCCCGGTCAGCACCATGATTTTGTGTTTAACGGCGGCTAATGGTTCAAGGATGGGAGTGAGTTCAAAATTGTTTCCCTCAGTTTTCGGTGTCCAATCAGCCATGTTTTTGCCATTGGGGGTATATAAGAATGCCATGCGATTGGGGGCCACAAACTTAGGATTGGAATTTTCAGCCCACGCAGTCAAAGGGCCCATGGCTTCAAGCCAGGGTAAGGCCATAAAAACTCCAGTGCCCTGCAAAGCTGCCCGTCGGGAGATCGGTCTGGGTCGAATATTCATGGCACTTTCCTTTCACTAGATTTTACCTGCGCTGGATCAATTTCTTTATCTGGCGCCCTTCGCTTCTTGAACGCATCACTATTAACAATTTCGGCAACTAAAGTTGAAAATTTATACTCGCCTGCTGGAAGAGCTTTTACAATTCGCTCTACAGTTGGCCGGTCGTAATATTGCAGCCCTCTTCCTGTGGCAAATACAAGGAGTTTTTCAGTCAAACATCGTGCAAATTCTTCTTTTCGCTGCAATATTATCGACTTTAATTCCTTAGGCCCCGTGAACTTCGTTCCATCAGGAAACTCGCCCACGCCATCAATCTCAAAGTTTCCATCCTTGGTTCGAAACATTCCAACAGCATTGAAATTTTCCATTGCAAACCCAATTGGGTCCATTTTCGCATGACAGTTTGCACATGCGGGATTACGACGATGCACCTCCATGCGCTGGCGCAGAGACAAAGCAGAAGCATCGGTCTCTTTTTCAGGTAATTCTGGAATATTGGGTGGAGGAGGGGGAGGGGGATTCCCCAGAATTTGCTCCAGAACCCATACGCCCCGTTTTACAGGCGAAGTACGGGTTGGATTTGATGTTACCGTAAGAATGCTAGCCTGAGTGAGTAAACCACCACGAATCCCATCCTGAAGCATCACTTTTATAAACTCATTACCCTTGATTGGTTTGCCACCTAGCTTGGCGGGTTTCTGTCCTACCTGGTTCCCGTTGGTATCTGATATGCCGTAATGTTTTGCCAACGGTTCGTTAAGGAAAGTGTAACTGGCATCAATAAGCTCGATGATACTCCGGTCTTCACGAAAGATGGAATCAACAAAGAGCTCAGTTTCTTTGATCATGGAATTGCGGAGATTGTCATTAAAAGTGGGGAATAGCTTTCCATCTGGTGAGATGAATTCAATTCGCTTGATCTGTAGCCATTGCATTGCAAAATTTTTGCTTAGTGAGGATGCGCGTGGATCCGCCAACATTCTTTTAACCTGTCCATCCAAGTTTTTCGACAACTGTTTTTTTGAAGCAAGATCAAGGAGGAGATCATCAGGCATGGTGCTCCAAAGGAAATAAGAAAGGCGGGATGCAAGATGAAACTCATCAATAGGCCTGATTTCTGCACTCGTGGGAAAATCATCAGATTCCACGCGGAAAAGAAATTTTGGCGAGCACAACACCGCCTGCATTGTAACCTGAATAGCCCTCTCCCATTTTTCCCCTGCAGCAACAAACGAATTCGCCATCCTTATTACCCGGGCCATCTCATCAGGTGATGGAGTTCTTCGATAAGCACGTAATAAAAATCGTGAAAGAACTTCCCGTGTCTGTTCCTCCACCGTTGCTTTTGAATTACAAGCCAGCAAGAGGGCCTGACTTACCGGCCTGGTATCGAGTGGGCCATCCAAGGCAAAATATTCGACATAAAGTTTTCCCGGGGGCTGACCCTGCAACGGTTTTTCAAGGGCGATCATCATTCGGTGCCTGCCGGGTATTGCAGGGACTTTAACTTCAAGGATCTCTGCATTTTTCTTATCGCCTGCCTTAACTGAAAATGTTTTCAAAATACGGGAAGGCTTCATTACAATACCACTTAATTGCGCTAGCTCTGCATCAGAGGAAGATTCAGTAAGATCCTTACCATGAACCAGAATTGAAACTTTCACGGGGCCGCCATTACCATTTTGACCAAAGACCCGGGTGCGAAATATATATTCACCTTCATTGTCCCAAACATACGGAACATTCAAAGGCCCCAATTCTATAACCTCCTTGCCATCTGTAATCATCCTTCGCAGGCCATTCTCTATCACTTTTTTCGCAACCTCCCCAGAGGCAGGTTCAGTGTAAATTGCAGAAAGATGCCTTTTAGGAATTGGTGGCGGATTCGGAGTAATTGCCCTGCCCACGATGGTGTCTGCAGCCGCTAGATAACGCTCCATAAGCACGGGGGAAAGCGTAAGAACATCCCCGATGTTATCGAACCCATGGCCAATATCATCCGAGGGGAAATCCTCGGTTGGGTCAAAGTCAACCCCCATCAGGTCGCGTATGGTATTGCGATATTCAATACGGTTTAACCTTCGCATGGTGACGCGGCCTGAATCTGGTTTTGCATTTCGGTCGCTATAGTCAAAAATGGATTTGACCAGTTTATTAAAGTCTTCAACCTCTGTAACGGTGGGGCGGGCCCTATCTTTACCCTTTGGGGGCATTTCTCCGGAGGCGACCTGCTTTATAAGGGACTCCCAAATTTTCCGTTGGCTCACCATCGAACCAACATCACGGAAAGGCTCCAATGAAAGCTCACCCTTGGGCTTTGCACCACCATGACAACTAATGCAATACTTTTCCAGGAAGGGCCTTCCCGCCTTGGAAAAATCGGGCGTATTCTCGGCATTCAGTTTTGGAGTAATCGCCAAGATGATTAGAAATAAATATAGATAAGTTTTCATAAATCATTAGTTTTCTTTACTTTACACAACGAATAGGTTATTCAAAGTTATTATAGCATTTGTTGTAAATTGTTAAAGCCTTGAATGGTCACTTTATATTCTCTGAGAAATATTTGAATTCCTTTGCAGCATCATAGCCCACACCCTCGTGAAGCATCGCTCCAAACACGATTCTAAAAGACTCACCTTTTTTGACAGTATGCAGGCTTTTGGCCCCCTGTTTCATTGCAGACCTGCCGAAAGGGTTGGCTACAAAAACGCCATAATCCCTGTTATGCCACCAGGACTCACGGAAATTCAAAGGCGGAGCCATCAGGGTGATGCCTTCCTTGCTTTCCTTGGTACTAGAATAATCGCACCAAGATGCAGCTTTACCCCAGGTGGCCTTTGCGCTTTTCAAACCTACACTTGAGGTGATGACACCGCTCGCCTTTTCCGTCAAAGTGGTTGCAACCCTAGCTCCAAATCCCATTTCCTCTTGGTCTCCAAACGAAAAATCTGCATCATCACTTTTCAAAATTGCATCCCAAACTAACAAATAACCTGAAGGCCTTGCTCGCATCTGAATGTTATTACGCATTTTGCAGATTTCTTTTCCAGCCTCGGTTAGAAGCCTGCTTTCCGTTGCAAAAACAATTAGATCCATCCCAGCCTTCGGTTCTTCAACAAATTTAAGATGTTCAATACGGCCCTTATTTCTCCAAAAGTCTGTGCCACTAATATCTCCAAATGCCAGCCAGATTCCAGGGTGCATGGTGTCATGGTCGATAGCATCCGTTGCTGCAATCGGTGGATGATTGCGGGTTACCTTGAAACCCGATGGCAAAAGCAGATTAGAAAAGTAAGGCCTTAAAATCTTAGGGTCTGCAAAGACAAAATCTGCAACCTTCTTCGTAGCAAACGAAATTTCTAGCCGGTCTTTCTTTAACCCCACACTAAAACCCATAGGACCTTGACCTGCAACCTCTTGAAAAAGAAATACAAAACCTCCAAAAACAATCATCATTACAACACTAAGCAAACTAGACTTTTTCATTTGATACACCTTTTGATTGCAAAAACTTATGTTCCCAAAACCCTACTTATCCTGGTTGTTTACAAATCCCGGGCCACCTGCGCCCACATAACCATTGCTCGCACCCTTTGCATCACCAACCCAAAAAGAATAAAGCGATCCATTCGTCAAATAAAAGCGCAAGCGCACTGGTTTCCCAACCAAGCTAGATAAATCCTTTCCACCACGCCAACGAACCATCACCTTCGCACTATCCCCCACCAAGGGCAGACATTTATCTCTGCTAAACTCTTCAATTACTTTTCCCTGCTCATCCATTACTTCAACCTGAAGCCCACCCCTTTGCGATTCAAGGTTCACAAAAAGATTCGCTCCTGAAAACTTCAACAGCTTGGTGGTAAGCGAACCCTGAACATCGCCAGCATCCATCGAGGCAAAGCCATCCCTTCGCATGGTTGCAAGACCAGTCGCACCCGAATCTGCAGGCTGCATCGTGCGCCCGGAACAATAAAAATAAAGCTTATCCCCAACCACCAGACAACCCCCACCCACCGACTGCACATTACCCGCATTCCAAGCCTTCGGGTCTTCACTTACACCAAGAAAGCGATTGCGATTGCTGCGATCCCAATGAAAACCATCCCTGCTAAAGCCCACCAGCACTTCGTTTCGTTTATGAATCCCCAACGCATGGCAAGTTTCATTATCGGGCCCCTGCCAGATAGTGAACAATCCCACCAGCAAGCTTTCATAAGGAAACACATCTAAGTTATAAAGCTGGGGTTCAATATGTTTGAATCGGGGATCAGGATTGCGGGGATCGAGTTTATCTGCAGCAACCCAAGGTTGCAGATCGCCCGGAATATAATCACCCTTGGCTACCAAATCGGTGTGCTGCGTCCACCCAAGGACATCCCGTGCATTATTTGCCTCGCGATAACAACGAAGCCGATGCACCCCTTCCTGCCCAACATGATCATGCCCACGAATGCTTGCAACCCACAAACTGCGAAACGGATTGTAAAAGATTGTAGAACGATCCCACGAAGGCCCCGAAACTTTCACTTCATCAGACCATTTCTTACCATCTGCAGAAACCCGTAACGCAATATGATAGGGCGACTTTTTCGTGCGTGCTTCAAACAACTTGAACCGTTCTTTTTCATCATCCGCCTGATGATCAAGCACCACAGTCGCAGCATCTCGGTTTGACTTCAGCACCACATTACTTGTAGGCTCCAAATCAAGTTCCGGGCGCTTCCATTCCACCCCATCTTTAGATAATGCTAAGCAGGTTCTACCGGTTGCAGATCGATACCACATCATGAACATCTTCTGCTTGGAATCAAACCAGACTCCATCGCTAAAAGGCGCCGCAAATGCTGCGGTTTTACTTTTCTCCCAAGCCATCTCTGGTTTTAATACAGGCGACTTTTCATGATACTTAGGTTGATGGAACCGCCTCTTTAAATCCGTTGATTCAATCAAAAAATCATCAATGAACAACTGCCTGCCCAGATCGATGGGAACCACACGGGGCCCGTTTTTCAAGTAAGGCACCGCCATCGGTTCTAAAGATTTCATCTCTTTTGCAGTACGCAGCGGGGGCCAGGGCGAAGATAGCTCGATGCCATTGTAAAGCACCTCTTTCTTCACGACCCCAGACTGTGTAAAACCTTGCGTGCCGAATGCAGCTAATCCAATCAACACCAAAAATACAATTCTCATTCGATATCTCTTGAGCCTAAGGAACCGATTATTTATCCAGCACTTTTTTATGCTTCAGCCAGTAGGCGAAGAAATCATAAAGCACCTCATTTGATTCAACTGTGGGCGAATGACCGGGCCGGTTCGACATGAACACCCTGCCCTCGTAACCCAGGAATTTGTTCACCGCAATCAAATGATTGAGTGCCTGCCAACGCAAAGGGCCATCTTCCGCACCCCCCGAAACTAACACGGGTCTGGGCGCAAGCAATGCATGCAGTTCATGCAAATCATGCCCCGTTTCAACCAAGGTTTTGTACGGGCCAGTGCGTGGGTTATCCGCCTTTATAACACCAGGCTTACGGCTGACGCCTTTTTCATAACCAAGGTACCAAGGCTCCCAATAATTCACATTGCCTCTTTTTTCATCAAACACAATCCCAGGATCGGACCAAGCAGTTGCTGCAAATTTGTCGTACAAGCAAGATCCAAATAACGCCCATTTACCACCATAGCTATGGCCTGTCAAACCGATCAATCTCGCATCAACCTCGGGAAGGGATGCAAGCACCTGATAGCCGTTCGCTGCAACATAACCGTGGTAGGTCAGGGGTTGAAGTTTGACATCATCGCGGGAGGGATAATAGCTGTTAGGGTCGCTGCCCAAAGAAAGAGTGACAAAGCCCCGTTTTGCTAGCTGCCAGGCGAAGTCTCGCATCTCACCTTTTCTTCCTATTCCAGAAAGTGATTCATAAAAGACCACAACAACAGCAGGGAAAGGCCCCTTTCCTTCGGGGATGAGTAGGTAGGCATCCTCGGTTTTTTTCCCGGGTGCGACCTCGATGCGAATATGATGCTGCGCCACTTTTTCACGCATCTCTTTTTCAAGATACTCTATTTTCGGTTGCTCAAGAATTGCAGGCCAATTCCCCAGCGCATCGTTCCAACTCTTTTTGATTTCTTGCCTGCGCTTTTCCCAATCCTCTTTTGTCTTCACCCCTTCTAGCATGGATTTATACTTCCCCATATCGCCTGCAAATTCCTTAGCTGGCTGAGCGAAGGGCTGCAACCTTTGCGATAGCTTCTCGCTTTCCTGAGCATGTAAAAATGAACCACCCAAAATGCACGCACCAAAACAAACAACTGCAAAAGTTTTCATGATTGTTTCCTAATAGGCCAACAGGAATGAAACTTTAGACTATCACAAGATATCTTTGAGTTACAGAATTTAGTTTTTGTGAGCTTATCAGTAAAAAAGAAAAGGAGTATTTTCCGATAGATTCAAGATGCCAACACATTGTGGCATTGTTGAAGTTCGCTTTTGGACTCAAAACCTAACTTTTAAGGCTAGTTTAAATCTGCTTAGCAACACTCAGCAGTAGGGACCTTTTCAAATTGAGTTGGAACCCGGAGAAACCGAAATAGAAGCGCCGGTTATGTGTGGCCCTTTGTCAGGCTCTATCTTGCGCGGGGGATAAGAAACGAACTTTAGACCGCTCTTTTTCTCTTGCTCTTTGATGTCTTGAAATATTGCATCAAGGTCATAATTAAACATCGCAGCATGGGCGTCCCGAATGCGTCGAACCTCATCTACAATTGGATCGATCATGGCTTTGCCTCCAAAAGTTCTTCAGGTGTACAGATTATCGGAGCCCTAAGACCCCTCCCCATACAAACACTCTCAATCATGGGTCGCATGGTGGCAACTAATGAATGGTGAGTCAATCATTTTAAAATCCTTTCCCATAGCTGTTAGAGATGTTTATTGGTTTGGCTTGATAAGTATATCCAACTTTTTTGAGCACGATCAAGCAACCGATCATAAAAAACTGAATACTACTCCAATGAAAGACGACCTTATTCAGAAAAAAGGGATGGGATGTTTCCTGAAAGTGAGTAAGCCAGTATTCCTTTTCTAATGCGCAGTAAAAACATGTCTTCTAATAAACAAAAAGGTTATAATTCCGATCTATGATTTAGTGAACTTCTACAAAGGGTGTTTTTATGAATACTGTTTTATCTTTGCTGATTACCCTCTTGCTGGCAGGTCAGGAAACCAAAAGCACCAAGCCAAACATTCTTTTCTTCTTCGCAGATGACCAACGGGCAGACACCATCAACGCCCTTGGTAACAAGACCATTATCACGCCAAACATCGATAAATTAGTCAAGGAAGGCACCGCATTTGAACGAGCCTATATCATGGGCGGATCCCAGGGAGCGGTTTGTGTTCCCTCACGGGCAATGATGCTTTCGGGCAAATCATTATTTAGAATTTCAGAACAGTTAAAAGGCGCTACAACCTGGCCCATGGCTCTGCGAGATGCAGGTTATGAAACCTTTGCAACCGGGAAATGGCACAACGGCCAGCCAGCCCTTGCAGCTTCATTCCCCAAAGCCAAGAGCATTTATCTCGGAGGCATGAGCGGGCAGTTTAACACCCCTGTTTCCGATGTAGGCACCGAAGGAAAGATGATCAACCTTAAAAGCCCCAATGAGCATTGCAGCGAAACCTTTGCTAACGAAGCAATCGACTTCCTGCAAAAGACTCCCAAAGATAAACCCTTCGCAGCCTACATCGCATTTAAATCCCCACACGACCCAAGGCAAGCACCCAAAAAATTCGTCGATATGTACAACCCAAAAGATATCCCCATTCCTGCAAACTATTTACCCGAACACCCATTCAATAATGGCGAGTTGGTAATCCGTGATGAAAGGTTGGAGAAATGGCCCCGCAGCAAAAACGCAATCCAACAACACCTTGCAGAATACTACGCCATCATCACTCACGAAGATGAACAAATTGGTAAAGTCATCAAAGCTCTTAAAGACACAGGCAGGTTTGAAAACACCATCATTATTTTTTCCGCAGATAACGGCTTAGCCATCGGCAGCCACGGTTTGATGGGCAAACAGAATGTGTATGAGCACTCGGTGAAAATACCTTTGGTGATTTCGGGCCCCGGGATCGAAAAGAACAAGCGCAGCCAAGCGATGTGCTACACCTTTGATTTGTTCCCAACTTTCTGCGAAGCAGCAGGTGCGAAAACCCCTACAAGTGTGGAAGGCAAAAGCCTTTGGCCAATTCTAAAGGGAACCGCACAGACACATCGAGAAGAGATTTTCAGCGCCTACCGAGGCCTGATGCGTGGCTTAAATGATGGCCGTTATAAATTAATTGTAAACATCGCAGTCAACAAAACCCAGTTGTTTGACCTGCAAAGTGACCCTGATGAAATGAAGGATCTTGCAGATGATGCAACTCAAAAGCCTAGGCTTGATGCAATGATTGCAAAGCTGAAAACATCACAGGAAAACTGGGCGGATAAGCAGGAATTAAAATCAGAGAAGCCCCTGCCCTTGAAGATTGATCTTTCTAAAATCCCCGAGGAAAAGGGCAAAGCTAAGAAGAAGTCGTAGGATTTCGCCGCATTAAACCAAGCCGGTGAGGGTGCCCGTGGCGTCTGCGAATTTTGAAGTTTCGACGCCCATCTTTTGCAGCATCGTCAGCAATACATTCGACAAAGGCGGGTGCTTATCTGCATCAAACGCAAGATGCCTGCCATGCTTGAATCCAAGCTTCGAGCCCCCCGCCATCAAGGTCGGAATATTCTTGGGTGAATGTTCGCCACCCTTACCGGAATTCATACCCGAGCCATAAAGAATCATGGTTCGATCAAGCATGTTGGAATCAGCTTCAGCAGTAGATTTAAGCATGCCCATAAAGCGAGCCAGACGGGAAAGATGAAACTTATCAATGGTGGCAAGCTTAGAGAGCATGCCTGCATCGCCGCCATGATGGGAAAGTTCATGATGGTTTTCGCCTCCGCCACCATGTCCACCTGCTTCTCTTGACCATTCAAAGGTGATGACTCTGGTAGCATCAGTAATAAAAGTTAGGTAGGCAACTTCGAGCATAACATCAAGCCACATGGGTCGATCATGGCCATTACCAGGCTGGCTGCCAAGCTGAAGGCCGGTTTCAGGGACATTAGGTTTGGGTACATCAACCCAGCCTTGAAGCCTGCCAACTTGTTTTTCTGTCTGCCTGACACTCGAAAGATACTCATCAAGTTTACGGCGATCATTGGCACCAAGGTTTTTATCAAGGGCCTTAGATTCGGAGGCGATATCATCAAGGATGGATTTGCGTTCTGCATAGCGTTTTAGTGTTGCTGCGCGATCGCCTGCAGAATCAGGAACGAAGAGTCGTTCGAAGAGTCTGCGAGGGGAATTTTCCGCAGGAAGTGGCGAGCCGTTGATATCAAAAGAAAGTGTATGGCTATGGCCCGAGCCACCAGTACCAGACATATCAGATAGTTGAAGCGAAGGAAAACGAGTTTGCTTGCCGTGCAGTTCTGCAGCGAGTTGGTCTGCAGAAATGGAGTTCGAATAATCAGCACCAGGCTTGGCTTTAAGGTTGGCAGCGGTAAGCCAAGTATCTGCGCCACTATGCCCGCCTTGGCTATTGGGATGGCCCATTCCAGAAAGCACGGTGAAATCTGAACGGTGCTCTTTCATCACTTCTAATGTGGGTGAGAAAGTGTACTTATCGCCCGAAGTTGCAGGCACCCATTCAATAATGTTCACGCCATTGGGGATGTAGCAGCAAATCATCCTTGGATGTGGTGCAGCAGATTTATCCCAAGGTTTGAAAGTGGAGGGCGCTGCAGAAAGTGAAAGCGTCATTGCTTCAAACAATGGCAGGGTAAGTGCAGCACCTGCGGCCCTAAGCACATGGCGACGAGATAACGGGCGGTGAAAAAAGGAAGGCATGATTCTAATCTCCGATGGAATTTACTATGGCTTATTTCGTCGCAAACGCTTCGCTCGCAACAATAAAGTTCGCAAGCGACTTGAGTGTATATTTATTTTGCTTCATAGCAACGATTGCAGCCTTGACTGCCGGTTGATCAGAAAGCCCCAGTTCCCGCCCATAGGCATATGTCATGAGCTTACTTGCCAAACAACCAAGGAACAAGTCTTCTTTAGCGAGTATTGCCTCTTGCAATCCAGCAACGCCTGCAATTTCGGTACCATCGGGCATGATGGAAGAGGAATCAATAACGGGGTCATTTTTACCGACTCTTCCCTTGTAACCAAACCCCTCCTGATCACGCCATTCACCCGCAGCATTGAAATTCTCGAGGGCAAAACCGAGAGGGTCGATTTTATTATGGCATCGGGCACATTGATCCAACTGGCGATGAATTTCGAGCCTCTTACGCACCGTGGCTTTATCTATGCCCGGAACCTTAGGCGCGATCTCGCCAGCATTGGCGACGGGTAGGCCGGGGTCTATTCCCATCAGGTTTTTCAAAACCCAAGTGCCCCGCTTAACAGGAGAAGTACGGGTGCCATTAGAGGTTGTGGTAAGAATTGATGCTTGAGTAACAATGCCACCGCGATGTGCAGAAGGGGGAACGGCAACCTTGCGGAAGTGATCGCCTTTAACGCCATTGATGTTGTAAAAGCGCGCAAGCCTTTCGTTGATAACCACAAAGTCGGACTTGATTAGATTTCTTGCATCAAGATCGTTGAGCAAAATTTCACGAAAGAAGGATTCCGATTCTGCAACGATGGAAAGTTCGAGATGGCGATCGTATTGCGGATACAGATCACTTGCAGGCGGGTTGTTACCAACATCGCGAAGGCCGAGCCATTGACCTGCAAAATTACGAACCAATGCACCCGCTTTGGGGCTCTTTAACATGCGATCTACTTGCTGTGCAAGAATAAGCTTTTCACGAATCTTGCCTGAATCTGCAAGCTTTGAAAGCTCTTCATCAGGCATGGTAGACCAAAGAAAATAACTCAGCCTGCTTGCAAGTTGATGGCTGGTAAGGGGTGTTGCTTTGTCTGAAGCTCCCGCACTTTGGGGCTCTGCAAGGAAAAGGAAATTGGGAGAAGCCATCACTGCAATAAGAGGCAGCTTGAGCGCTTCGATAAAGGTCTTTTCTTTTCGGGCAGACGAGTAAAGAGAAAGTTTCGCATCAATTTCCATAGGCGATACGGGCCTGCGATAGGCGTTACGCATGAAGCGGGCCAGCACTTCCCGAGCGTATTCTTGTTCATTAGTAGCCTTGTTAGGCGAATCAAACAATATGCGTGAATGTGTTTGGGGAGGCCAAGATTCATAGATCGGGCCTTCGATTTCGAACCAATCGATTAAAAGCTCTGGGCGGGCGAAGGTGTCTCTGTTTTGCATCCAGAAATTTTCAAGCGCAGAGGGAATGGTGTAGGCGTAATCAAAAAAGATACCTGCGGTTTCGGTAGTAAAGCGAAGATTGAACTCATGGGTTTTAGGCTGATCAATGGAGCCGGGGACATCGAACTCTGCCATCACTTTCGGGGTTGGCCCAAGCTGCTGGCTGAACTTGATGCGGGCGGGGCCGTAATCAAAACGCCTATCTTCCTCGAAATGTTTCATGTCATTTTCAAAGTTTTGAAGATGCGCTTTGGCCCGCTCAGGCTGCTTGGCATCTTGTTCCTCTTGGCGCTTTTTAAGAATCTTTGATGCGGATTCTACAACCTGGGCCCGATTGGGAATGCGAGTAGCTGCATGAACACGAACCGTATAAATGCCTGCGGTGGGAACGCGAAAATCACGGGCATGCACCGAACCGGCGGCATGATGCATTACAACCCAAGCCCCTTCCTGACGATTTTGCCCGCCATTGACCAGCGGATTATTCTTGGGATCTAGGCGCTTGCGTACGCGGTCATTGGAATTGATAGTGGGCTCGAAATGCCATTTGATCATTTTGGGTTGATCACCCTCAACGAGTGCGCGGTCAAGGATTTGCTGGGCAGCCCCCAAATACATTTCCAGATGAAGGGGCGAAAGGGTCAGCGCACCACCATTGTTATCGAATCCTGCCGCAGGCGGATCCTGAGGAAATGCAGAAGGATCAAAATCAACGCCTACAAGATCTGCGATCGTGTTTTTGTATTCACTGCGATTAAGCCTGCGCAAAATCGGCGATCGCTCGCGCTTGACCAACTCCGCAGCAACAGCTTGCTCAGTGATCCAATCAATGACGGACGCAACAGCCTTGGGGCCGGGTTGTTTTTCTTTTTTCGGGGGCATCTCGTGGCTGTTAAGAACATTAACCACTTCCCGCCATTTGGATCGGGTTGCAGGGTCGGAAAAATCAATCGATAAAAGTTTGGGATCGGTGGCGAAGCTTCCTTTGGGTTTTTCGCCCGTATGGCACTGATTGCAATGTGATTTAAAAAAGGGGGCCAAAACCCGGTCATACCCGGATTGATCACCCGCAGCAATTAACTCAGAAGTATCTGCACACATCAAAAGCGTAATAATCGTTAAAATGCTAAATAGGCAAAGGCGCATGGGTAAGAAAATCTCCGGAGGAGGTGTCTCTTTTCTATCATAATTTGTTCAGAACCAATGTGATTGTAGCAGGATAATTATCTTAAAAAAGAAGCAAACCTTTTATATTCCGCTAGTGTTCTAGATTTACTCAGGCTATAATATTAGTACCTGCCATTGTTACTGATTTTTTCCCAACCAGATAGATTCATGAACACGAAAACTATTCAAAACACGCTTAAGATTTCCATGATTGTTTTAGTGGGCCTGTTTCTCCTACCTTTGACGGCCAAAGGTGAAGAAAAGATGCTTCCACCAGAAACATCCATCGAGAAGGCAATCGACTATTACATCGAAGCCTCATGGAAGGAAAAGAAGCTGAAGCCCGCAGTTGCAGCTGATGATACCGTTTGGCTCAGGCGAGTCAGCCTGGATCTTGCAGGTAGAATCCCAACCGCCTCTGAAGCCAAAGCCTTTGCTGAAGACAAAGACCCCGCCAAGAAACAAAAAACAATCGAAAGACTGATCGCATCGCCATTGCATCTAAGGCATCAGGCCCAAGAAATCGAAACATTCTTAATGAATGGTACCAAGGGTGCCATGAGTGAATACCTGACCAAGGCGATCACTGAAAATCGTTCGTGGGATCGCATTTTCAAGGATATAATCCTTGCGGATGAATCCGATGCATCGAACAAAGGGTCCAGCGATTTTCTTAAAACACGCGTCAAAGATTTAGACAGACTCACCAATGATGTAAGCGTAGCATTCTTTGGTGTGAATGTTTCATGCGCCCAATGCCATGATCACCCTTTGGTTGCTGATTGGAAGCAAGATCACTTCTACGGGATGAAAGCATTCTTTTCGCGAACTTATGAAGTGGGCACTTTCCTTGCAGAAAAAGAATATGGTGTAGTTAAGTTCTTGCCTAACAAGGGGAAAGAAAAACAAGCAGACTTCATGTTCCTTACAGGCAAGACAGTAAAGCCTGCGGGCATGACCGAACCCACCAAAGAAGAACTAAAAAAAGAAAAAGAGATGGTAGAGGAATGGAAGAAAAGCAAAACCCAACCACCCAAGCCTAAAACCTCGACTCGGGCCATGTTGTTAGACCTCGCATTGGCTAAGGGAGATCAAGATTTCTTTGCCAAGGCTTTTGTGAACCAAGTATGGAACCGGTTTTACGGGTTTGGATTGGTAATGCCCTTGGATCAGATGCATTCAGAAAATCCCCCCAGTCATCCCGAATTGATGGACTGGCTTGCCCGGGACTTCGCAAATAATGGTTTTAACATCCCCAGATTGGTAAAAGGGATGGTTTCCAGCAAGGTTTATGGCCTATCGAGCCGATATGAAGGGGAGAGCACACCGCTGGCAAAAGATTTTGCAATGGCCCGCCTGAAGCCTTTAACCCCGATGCAGATGGGGGTTTCGCTGCGCCTAGCAGGCCAATTCCTCACCGGAAATGAGCAGGAAAAGAAGGTTGACGAAATTTCCCGTGGTTCCAGAGGACTGGCAGATCAGTTTGCCCAACCTACCGAAGATTTCCAAATCGGAGTTACCGAAGCATTATTCTTCAGCAACAGCAGTCGATTCCAGACAGAATGCCTAGGAGAAGGAAAAGATAAATTGGTAACAGCAATGACCAGCCTTGCAACCCCTGAAGAACAAGCAGACCTTGCGGTTTGGAGTGTTTTATCGCGTGGGGCGACCTCGGATGAAAAAGCTGTTATCGCAGGTTATTTGAAAAAACATGGTGCTAATGCGCAGGATGCCAGTAAGCAGGTTTTGTGGTCGTTAATGGCAAGCCCCGAATTTAGGTTTAATCACTAAAAAGAAAGCGAGTCTCTTCCCATGAATAAGATTCGGAAAAATTATTGCGGTTCCAGCGAACACAATGTATCCCGCAGACAGTTTTTAGGAACTGCAGCTAGCGGCATAGCAGGTTCATCCCTCTTGGCCCAAAACGCCTTATCTGCTGAACTAAAAAAACAAGGCAAGAGCATGATTCTCTTGTGGCTTGCGGGGGGCGCCAGCCAGTTCGAAACATTCGATCCAAAACCAGGCGCAATTACCGGCGGACCTTTCCAGTCGATTCAAACATCGACCCCCGGCGTGCGCATTTCCGAACTCATGCCAAAGATGGCTGCACGCTTTAAAGATACCTGCGTGATTCGTTCGCTTAACACCAAGAATGGCGATCATGGTAGCGCATCGCAATTGATGATGCGGGGCCGTAAGGATGAAGCCTCATTAAAGTACCCTGATATGGGTGCAGTTTTGGCTCGTGAATTGGGCAAGCCTGAAAGCCAGGTGCCTGATTATGTTTCCTTCTATCTACAAAGTGAAGGTCGCAATTTCTCGGGCAGCGGATTCTTGGGCGCTCGCTTTGGCCCCATGGAACTTTCCAAAAGTGTAATGCCTGAAAACATCAACAAGCCTGATCATATCAGCGAAATTGATTTCCAAGATCGCATGGCACTTCGCAACTTGTGGAGCAAAAACTTTGAAAAAGGAAGATCATCAGGCACTCTTGCAAGCCATCAGCAGGCTTTTCTAAGAGTCAACGGCATCATGGATAGCCAGAAGCTTTTCGATGTCGCCAATGAATCTCAGAAAATCCGCACTCAATACGGGCCAACCCAGTTTGCAGAACAGGTTCTAATCGCCCGCAGACTGGTTGAATCTGGCGTGCCTTTCGTTCGTGTAGGCCGCGCTTGGTGGGATAGTCATGGCCAAAACTTCGAAACCCATCAGGAACTTGTCCCCGAATTGGATCATGTAATGGCAACATTGCTTACCGACCTTGAAGATCGGGGCATGTTGAAAAACACACTCGTTGTAACGCTTTCTGAATTCGGCAGAACTCCTGGAATTAATTCCAGCTTGGGTCGAGATCACTTTGCCAACGCTTGGAGCTGCTCGTTATCGGGTTGCGGGATCAAGGGTGGTTCGGTGTATGGCAAGACCGATGAAAAGGGCGACAAGGTTGTGGAAGGCGAAATTGGAGCTGCAAGGCTCTTCGCAACCATCTACAAAGCCTTGGGTATCAACCCCCAGAAAAACTATTATGTTGGCTCGCGACCTGTCCCACTTACCGACCCAGGCACCGAACCTGTCAAGGAAGTATTGGCATAACCCTTAATCGAGGCAATCATGAATTACACAAGTTACAAGGTTGATAAGAATCTAGGCAGGCCAGATATTCTCTTTGCAGTCGCCCGTATTCCAAACTCTAGCAAAGCCTATGTTGCTGGCTCGGATTTCAAAATCCATGAAATCGATTTTGATAATGCCAAGCCTGATATTCGTTCCTTCCCTGCGCACTCAAGCTATATCACTGCGTTGGTTCTTAAGGACGACACCTTGGTTTCAGGCGCTTACGATGGCAAGCTTTCGTGGTGGAAAGCCTCTACAGGCGAAAAGATCAAAACCCTAGATGCCCATAAACGATGGATCAGGCAAGCTGCGGTTAGCCCCGATGGTAAGCTATTCGCCTCGGTCGCAGACGACATGGCACTGCGGATCTGGGATATCAAAGACGCAAAAATGGTCCGTGAAATGACGGGCGAACATAAGCCACTCACCCCCAACGATTTCCAATCCATGCTTTATGCCTGCGCCTTCAACAGCGATGGCAAATTGGTTGCAACCGCTGATAAAACCGGACATATCGTTGTTTGGGAAACCCATACCGGCAAGAAAGTTGCAAGTATGGAAGCACCCATCATGTACACTTGGGATCCAAATGCCCGAAGGCATTCCATCGGCGGGCCGAGATCCGTTGCTTTCTCGCCAGATTCCAAACTGCTCGCAGTGGGTGGCACAGGCAAAATTGGGAACATCGACCACTTGGAAGCCAACGGCCGCATCGAAGTTTTCAATTGGGAAAAGAGCGAACGAGTTCATGAGTTTGTAACTGATAAATCCAAAGGCCTAGTTGAACACCTCGAGTTTCATCCTGAAGGAAATATTCTTTTGGGTGCGGGTGGCGCTGGCGAAGGATTCCTAGCCTTCATCGATCTCAAGGAAAAGAAGGTCGCTCATCAGGAAAAAGCTGCAATGAACATTCATGCTATTGCAAGCACCGATGGCATGAAGTCACTTCTGGCAGTTGGCCATCATAAGATATTGCACTTTAAGATGGCATAAACGAAAGATTTGCAACTAGAAACAAAAAAGGCTCCGGAGTTATCTCCAGAGCCTTTTGCTTTTGCGAAGCGATACTTTAGTAGGGAGGTATTACCTGACCATCAGCACGCTGGGCCAAAAGAGCCAAGGTTGCGGTGGCAATTCCGGGTGTCAACGCACGAACGCTGGCATCGCAGAAAACAAACTGCACCACCCCAGAATGATAACTACCAAAAATCGAATGATGATTAGAAGTGGCCAATGCGGAAGAATCGGTTGGGCTGGTCGCCAAGGGATAATTGGGGCCAGCGACCCTGCAGAAATGCCATTCGTGATCACCATTGTAAATCGAGCCATCGCCACCATTATTACCCCCAGAAATTCCAATGCCAAACCACTTGACAGGGATGTGTTTTTCACCAATAAGGAAAGTATTGCTAGTCCCATCTGAAATATGGTTGAAGTTAAATTCACCCATAATGGAATTAATATTGGGAGCCCTTTTAGACATACCATTGGCACCACTGCCATCACGCCAATCAACCCAACCTGCAACCCCTGGAACTGCGGTATAGCGTTCTTGGCTTCCAGAAACGGTAATATAATCGGAACATGCCCCAGGAGTATGGCCTGCCCCCCAACCATCATCTCCTTTAATACTAACCTTGGTCGTTCTAGGATAGGAGGGGCAGAAGAAGGATTTTACTTCCTTAATGCGGGGATCGCCATTGGTGGTGGGTTGTTGGTAATATTGCTTAGTAACATCGAATTGTTTGTAAAGATTTTCCTGTTCCATGTAAGGAAGGATCAGGGCAGCCCAAGAAAGGCTGGGGTCAAAAATCCGCGAAGGCGGGAAAACACCATAAGTGCTTTGGAAATTGTGAACAGCAAGGCCCATTTGCTTGAGATTATTCTGGCAAGTGGAACGTGCAGCAGCCTCCCGAACCTTTTGTACTGCTGGTAACAGCAATCCAATCAATATTGCGATGATGGCAATTACCACCAGAAGTTCGATCAGGGTAAAACCTTTTCGTTTTGACTGAGTTTTCATAATTCTCTCACAAAATAGGACTATAAAATTAAAATAGCGAGTTTCCAAAAGCTTATTAAACCACTCGGTTTATTCAGCAAGAATAATGAAAAGAAAGAATATTTCTTTAAAAAAGCTGGAGCCAACAACCGTTAGTGCTATATTAAAAGCGATTCATGCAAATAACAAGTCTTTTTTAACTGATGGATGTCGAAAGGTTGAATATCATGGTCAGGAATACTGCTTGTTTAATTCTTTTAATGTCAATTCTGGTTGGCTGCGATACCAATGATAAGCCAGTATTTCCCGTTTATCCTGTCAAAGGAAGTGTGAAGTATGCTGATGGCAAACCCCTGACCGACGGCTGGATCGAGTTCACTTCCATGGCTGGCGAAACCAAAGGGCGTAACTCTAATAGCAAGATCGACAAGGATGGCAATTTCGAAATGGAAACCTTCGCTCGGGGAAAGGGCGCATACGCTGGCCCCGTAACCGCAGTCATCAGCGAACCTGCTTCGGAATTCGATCCTGAAACCGGTGGAGTTAAGAAATCAGATGTTAAAGTTCTCGAAAAATACAAGAACTATGAAACCAGCGGCTTGAAATATGACATCGAGAAAAAAGACAACACCCTTAACATTATTATTGATAGAAAGTGAAAACTTTTATGATGCGCTTTTGCACGGTTTTCTTCCCTCTGGTTTTTATCATCGGGTGTGGCGGGCCGAAAACTCTTCCCGTTAATGGTATGGTTGAATTTACAGGCGCCACCGAACCGGCCAAGGAACTCGCTGGGTACAGCATCACCATCGAACCAGAAGCACCCAATGCAGAGGGTAAGAAACATTCAGGCTCAGGAGTAATCGGTGCAGATGGCAAATTTAAAATCTCCACCTTCGATCTAAATGATGGCGCAGTACCAGGCAAGCACAAGGTTGCTATAACTCCACCCGTTCTTAATGGTGATGGCCCTGCCCCCAAGCCCTTGATTCCATCCAGATATAGCGATCTCGGAACTTCCGGGCTCATCATCACTGTGGAAGCTGGAAAACCAGATATCAAACTTGAAGTGTCAAAGAAATAAACTAATCGGGCAGGGTTAAAACCTGCCCATCTTCACGATTTGCAAGCCGCCCCAAATTGGTGGCATCGATTGAATTAATTAGCGCTTTTACAGATCCATCGCCCATCACAAACTGACAAACTCCACTATGGTAGCTGCCAAAATTCGCACCTAGGTCTGTAGGCCCTTTTGCAAGTAGTGCGCCCACGCCCGCTTTTCGCGCTGCAGCACCATGGTCCCCATTAAAAATCGAAGTATCTGGCGTAATGCCAAATTTGGAATTTGGAATGTGCTTTTCGCCAATGAAAATTGTCTGGCTCAACCCATCAGAAATATGTTTGAAACCAAGTTTGCCTCCCATGTAAATAAAGGCACCATTTGCAACAATCGCACCTGCGGGGGTACCAGGAGTTGACAGCATACTTTGAGTGTAATCAATGTAACCCGAAGGATCACCAGTGCTTGCAGCATAATCACCACAAGCGCCCGGGTTATTTGGCCCTGTTGGAGTCATTTGGTTTTCATCACCTTTAGTGCTAGCCGTATCGCCACCCGATGCGGTTCTTCTGGATGGACAGAAATAAACCTTCACCGGTTTAGTCCTTACTGAAGCAGGGGCATTGTAATAATCATTGGCGCCAGTTTTAGTTAGGCTCCATTGTTCAAACAGGGCTTTTTCCTCTAAATAAGGAAGAATCAACGTGGCCCAAGTCCAGCCAGTATCGACCCTGCTATAAGGTATTTCAGTATAGGAATCGTGAAAGTTATGAACCGCAAGGCCCATTTGCTTCAAGTTATTTTGACAGTTGGCTCGGGAGGCAGCTTCTCTAACCTTTTGCACCGCGGGCAGCAATAAGCCAATTAATATTGCAATGATTGCTATCACCACTAAAAGTTCAATCAGAGTAAAAGCAGCTTTAACAGTTTTAAGATTTGGCATGGATAAAGGCTCCTAATTAATAAAGTTATTACTTAATGCTAACCCCTACATTTAAATTGTAAAAAATCATTATAACACTTTGTATTCTTGGATTACTACAAATTGTTTTAATTGCAATCCAATGCAATTACAGTCATATTGAGTTCAGGCTTTTACTAATAAGATTAAAGCCAACCTACCAGAAGTTGTTTTAGGATGCTTCCACATGAAAAATTTCATCTTCTCCCTGATTACATTTTTGCTTTTAAACACTTTAGCTTTTGCCCAAACTGGAATATTTAAAGCTGGCGCATTTGCCCAAGATATCTCGCCGGAAGAACTGCCCATCTCCATTAATGGAAATATGAAAGATGGAAAAGCAACCATGGTGCATGATCGTATTCATGCCCGCTGCATCGTTCTAGATGATGGGATAACGAAATTAGCTTTGGTGGTGTGTGATTCGTGCATGATCCCGCGCGAAGTTTTTGATACTGCCAAAAAAGCCGTCGCAGATAAAATTGGCATCCCTGCAACCAACATACTTTGCTCAGCAACCCATACCCATTCAGCGCCAACCTCAACCGGGGTTTTTCAAAGCGAGCCCGAGAAAGATTACCCTGCATTTCTTTCGAAAAAAATCGCTCAAGGTATCCTCGAAGCTCATAAAAGAATGGTGCCCGCGCAAATTGGCTGGGGGGCTGCCTCCGACCCTACCCAGGTTTTCAATCGCAGATGGTTTATCAAACCCGGGCAGATGAATACCAATCCCTTTGGCGAAACAACAGATAAAGTTATTATGAACCCCGGTTATCAAAATTCCCGCGTTGATAAGTCTGCAGGCCCGGTAGACCCCGAAGTTTCCGTGCTTTCCCTAAAAACAAAAGAGGGCAAACACATCGCCCTTCTTGCAAACTACAGCCTTCATTATGTGGGTGGGTTTCCAGCCATTAGTGCTGATTACTTTGGCGCCTTCGCTGAATCTATTGGCGTTCTTTTAGATGCGGATCGCTCTTTTGTTGGCATCATGAGCAACGGCACCAGTGGTGATGTGAACAACGCCAACTTCGCGGGCATGTCACCCGGGAAGCGCGAACCGGGCGAGCAAATCCGCGTAGTTGCAAATAGTGTTGCAAAAGCTGCACAAAAAGCAGTGGCCAACATCAAGTATAAGAATCATGTTTCACTCGCTTCTGAACAAAAAGAACTTTTGCTAGGAGTAAGGCACCCTTCCAAAAGTGATTTGGAAAAGGCAAACGAGATATTAACCAAGGCGAATAAAACTGTTCTAGATACCATGACTGAAATCTATGCCCGAGAATCCGTGCTGCTTTCCAAATACCCTTCGCAGGTTCCTGCAATCATCCAAGTGATGCGCATAGGCGATCTGGGTATTTGTGCAATCCCTTGCGAAGTGTTTACGGAAATAGGTTTGGAACTCAAAAAGAAAAGCCCACTAAAACAAACCTTTACCATCAGCTTGGCAAATGGATACAACGGGTATCTGCCCACGCCTGAACATCATAAGTTGGGTGGTTATGAAACCTGGCGGGCCCGTTCAAGTTATCTGGAAACAGAAGCCTCAGTAAAAATCACCAGCACTTTGATGAGCCTGCTCGAAAAAGTGCAGAAGTAATCACACGAATTTGGATGTCTGTTAATACATGGGTTAAAACATAGCGAAACCGTAAACTTTAACAAAAAAATGTGAATGTTCGATTTATTTGAGCACTAACCTACTGCAATTGATTCAGCATGAAATAATGGCACATCCATTAAGATTACTGTTTTAAGCAAAATACAATTCACCATACTCTTCACCACCATCTCTTGGGCGTTATCACCAATTCAACCAATTGACATTGCAGGGTATGCTTTGGTTATTCCGAAGTTATCTCTTGAAAGCATCATCACTTGTGCCCACGGGCATCAGGAAGATTCCTTGGGGGGAATCATGATGATGGTGTTTCAAACGAGATAACCCATGCTAAAAATTCGATCTTTATTTTTTGCATCTATTTTTGCATCTACCTTGGTTGGTGGATTCGCAGTCAATGCAGAAACCCTGCCGATTGCAACCGCCCAATCCCCTGCTCCTTTTGCAGCACAACCTGCAAACCGTTATTGGAATCTTAGACAAACCCCGATCACCGATGTTGTGCGAAAAGTTCGTGGCGCAGTTGTTAACATTCAAAGCGAAAAGCCTGCAAGCAGCGATGACTTTTCCATGGTGGGTTCCGCAAAGAGCAATATTAATGGCATGGGTACGGGTATCATCATTGATTCGCGCGGGTATATCATCACCAACAACCATGTGGTTGAAGATGTTTCAATTTTGCGTGTGAGGCTTTCTGATAACACCCAACTCCCTGCACAGGTTATTGCACGCGACCCAGAACACGATCTCGCTCTTTTGAAAATCGATGCCAAGAAATCTCTTCCTGTCATCACGCTTGGCACCGCATCCGACCTGATGGTTGGCGAAACGGTGGTGGCAATCGGCAATGCCTATGGTTATGAACATACGGTGACAGTAGGCGTTGTCAGCGCAACCCGAAGAGATGTCAGCCTGAACAAAGAAATCTCCTACAAAGGGCTGATTCAAACCGATGCGAGTATCAATCCGGGAAATAGTGGCGGGCCGTTGGTGAATATTCATGGCGAGTTGATTGGTGTGAATGTTGCAATTCGTGCGGGCGCCCAAGGGATTGGGTTTGCGATTCCAGTGGATACGATGGTGCGGGTTTCCGCTGAATTAATGGGAAGCAAGCGAGGCAATGTAAAACATGGTGTTGGCCTTCGCAATGAAGTGAAGTTGGAACAAACCGATGGTATCCGCAGGGCAGCCATGGTTGATGCGGTGGAAGGTGGCAGTCCGGGTTCACGCGCTGGTATTAACAAAGGTGATGAACTTCTTGCGATTGAAGATTTCCAAGTCAAATCAAGCCTTGATGTGGAACGCGCCTTGGTTGATAAATCCCCAGGCGACAAAGTGGTTTTTCACTTCCGCAGGGATGGCTCTGAACAAAAAGTCGAAGTGACATTAGAACCAGGCAAACCTGTGATTGCAGTTGCTGAAGTAGTTTGGCGCAGAATTGGTTTAAAGGTTCAACCCATTAGCTCTGATGCTGTTGCTAAGGCAAACAATCAATTACATGGCGGATTATTGATTACTGAAATAAGGCCGGAGAGTGTTGCTGCCCGTGCGGGATTTCAAAAAGGCGATATCTTAGTAGGCTTGCATCAGTGGGAAATGATCAGCATCGATAATATTTCGTTCGTGCTGAATCACCCTGAACTTCCTACTTTTCAACCAGTCCGATTTTTCATCGTAAGGGCAGGCCAGGTACATCGAGGCTTCCTGCCACACATCGATTAATATTTAAAAAGATCCCTTACAACGCACTGATCAAGGGATCATTTCAAGGGATTTGGAAAGAACCTTCATTGATTTCTCCTGCGCTGCTAGAATTTTCTTTTGAGCCATTGCAACCATTTCCAATGATTTTTCACGATTTTTAACCATGACTACCACAGTATCTGCAACCTTATTTCGGTCTGATTCCTGATCCATGTTGAACAACCAATCTTTCAACCCAATATCCTGCCACATGTAACCCTTGCTAGTTTGTTCAGCCCATCGACATACAATTGCAGGCACTCCATTTCCTATACACATGATTGGCGAATGCATTTCGTTCCCAAACAAACCAAGAGATTTCTTATATATACTGATGGCTTCATCGGGCTTCCAAAACTGTTTGCGTAAAACCACTCTTTTACGAATAGCTTCTTCCAACGGTTCATAAAGCAACTCTTTCCCTACTTCCATTTGGCTGGCATCTTCCGGGCAAAGAAGAACTTTGTAATCGGTTTCTTTGATCAGCCTAATGATTGCGTCACGCAAAGGTTTATGATCCTGTTCCTTTTTTAATTGATTCTCCCTATCCTTGCGATCATCCTCTGCAGTTTTGACTTTATCGTGTATTTTCCAATAGGGAGTGTAACGCAGTCGGGGAATGCAACAAACAAATCTACCTGCTTCAAGTTGATTTTCAGCAAGGAATTTTAGTGCAGTAGGTTCATCTTTCAAATCGGTGGCAAATGCGCCATCTGGGGCAAAGTCGAGGATAGGACATTTTACATTCTTGGATTTTGCCAAAGCTAAAGAGACAGAGTCACGAAAATATACAAACCTAGCATTGTCCATCAACTCCATCCCTGCAGGATCAATGGATGAAACAGTCACCCCCAAAATGCCATAGGGCTTGGAAGTTTGTTTGCGCCAAAGCTGAAGAGTTTTGGTACCAACAATCGAAGGCCCGGACCCGTGCAGTAGAAAACCGCATTTTTCCAATGCTTCTTTCTGTTCCATTTCCGTTTGCACTATACGAAGGGAAGGGAACCTCGCAAGCAACATTTCCTTCACCCCATTGTTGACATTGGAAGGCCAGAGCCAGACTTTTTGATCCGGGAAATGTTTTTCGAGAAGCGTCAGCATACCGGGCGTGTGAGCAACATCACCAATATTTACGGTTTGCCAAGATGATCTCAATAACAAGGGAGCTTTGCTTCCAGGCAAAGCTGCAAATGCAGGCAAGGCTGCCAATGAAGGCAAAGCCAGACAACTCCCCAACCACTCTCTACGATTTAATTGATTCATGAAAAACCTCGATTAATTGATTATCTTTTATTTATACTGCATATGGAATTAATAGGGCTACTTTACTGAAGCAGGCTTCGATTGCGATTGAAAAAACTTCACCATCAGTTCCGGTGCAAAGGCAGGAAACTGGTGGGTACCCGGATGAATGCATACGACCAACGGTGCGCTTTTAGATGATGGGTAAAGATTGCAATCCTTGGCCCATTCTTTACCCTTGGATTCACACCCATTGATTTCTTTTACTCTTTCAATTGTCTTTTGCTGCCATTCGATTTTTACCAGCGCATCGTTCTCGCCTGCAAAATGAATGCAAGGCTTGGGCTTCGCATCGAACTTCACAGCAAAACTTGCACAGGGCGCAACAGCAGCAAAAACATCGCCCCGAGTTTGCCAAAGGGTGTAAGTAAACCCACCGCCGTTTGAATGTCCGGTACAGTAGATTTTATTCTCATCGATTTTGAATTCTTTGCGCAGATGGCTTAACAGCGCATCAAAGAATTTAAGATCGCGATCATTTTGTTCCCCGGGTTTATGCTGCCAGCCTGTTTTTTTCCCTTCCGGATCGGTCAATTTCCCAGGCGTGTTCAACCCCTGCATGTAAACCACGATTGCACTAGGCCAGTATTTCTGGATTGCAAAAGACTTTGCTGCACCTTTTGCAGTACCACCATGGCCATGAAAAACAAACACCACCGGGGCGCTAGTATTCGATTTGGGAGGAAAGAAAACCAATGCATCGCGATCGATTTTATCCACTTGCAACTGGATGTTTTTAGGCTCACCGATCTCCTGCGCAAAAAGTGGGAGGGAAAGAATCAATAAAGATAAAAGTGCGGGAAAGTATTTGTACACGAAAAGGCCTCGTAATGCGGGTTTTAAAAGAGCATCTCTACTTCTTTATGGTAATGAAGAAGAACCTCCATCGCAATCATAAGCACCATCCCACACAATTCTACCCCCATCAGCACTTATTAAAAGAGAACCAAAAAGCGGGAACTATCCCTAAAACAGGCTTAGTTACCCTTAAAATGTATATTAAAGTATATTTTTTACAATCAAGTCAACCAACTATTGTACATTTATATGCAATAAAAGGCCTTATTAGTATGAACAACGCCTCCAATCGCTTGCTTAATAAGTGTACTTATTTACACTATAGGTATAGGAGGTGTTTGCTGCCTTCTAAAGAACTTAGTTGTAGAAGTTGGAGGAAAAAGAAATGGAACCATGGCGCTATATATTCCGAAGAGGTTTCGCCCCGCTACTTTCAAACAGTGCATTAAATGCGTTGCAAGATGGATTAAAGCAAGATGATCCAGCCTTGGTTCAAGGCTGTGTGGTTTTCCCAAAACCAATGCCTGGCTTCTGGGAACTACCTGCTGCTGCTGTTGGGTTGCTTGCATATGTAGGCCGGGAAGGTGAAGGCTTGTTCTCGGTCTTTGAAGTTTCAGAATTTCACGAAAGGCTAAAAGAAGCTGCAGCGCAGAAGTTGGGGCAGATGGATGCCGCAACCTTGTTCCTCGATTGGTTTGATAAAACCCCCCGAGAGATAATGCGCAAAAACTTACTTCAAGAAACACACCTCGAGTTACGCAAAAGAAAAACAGCATCCCGAATTCGTGAAAAACAATCTCTCTCAGAGCGAATACCTTCCAGTACCAACCAATAACTATTTCATTCTTTTCCAGGAGACCTTCATTATGTTGTGCCGTAATTGCAATAAAGTTCGTTCTAATCGTCCCCGCGGCCTTTGCTATTCCTGCTATTACAAACCAGAAGTCAGGGCGCTGTTTCCCTCGACGAGTAAGTTCGCCCGGAAGGGTTCAGGCATAGATGTGTATCTGCCTCCACTTTCGGATGAACCAACTGCAGCTTCACCCGGTAGTGAAGATAAAATCCTTGTGCTGATGGAACGCGCGAGAAATGGCCAGTGCCTTTGGCACCCCATGGATGCAGTAAAAGCGATGCCAACTTTGGAAGCACCTTTGGTTTATCAACTTGCTGGTGTTGCTTAACTTGGTTTTAGGAAACAGGAGCGTAGGTGGAGATAATGCTCATTGCGCTACGAAGCCCATCGAGAGCAGCACTGACAATCCCACCTGCGTAGCCTGCGCCTTCGCCCACAGGAAAAAGCCCGATTGCAGAAGGACTTTGCCTGGAGACTGCATCGCGAACCACTCTTACGGGGGCACTGCCCCGCGATTCTGGGCCAACAATACTTGCTTCCTTTAAAAATCTACCCTGCCATTTCTTGTCCATAATGGGCAGGCCATGATGTAAAGCTTCGACCACCTGGGTAGGTAAAATCGATTCCAAATTGGTTGCAATCGTACCCCTCGGATAGCTCGAGGGTGGTGCTGCAGGGGAAATCCTTCCGCCCAAGAAATCTTTCGCACCTTGAATAGGGCAAAGATACTCTTTCTTCCCCACCTCGTACGCCATCTTTTCGTATTTTTCTTGAAAGTGAATTCCAGCAAGGGGATGGCTGCTACCAAAATCGCTGGGGTTAATTGTGATCACCAGCCCGCTGTTGGCGTAGGGAGAATCATGCTTGGAAAGGCTCATGCCATTGGTACAAAACGCCCCCGATTCGGAAACGCTGGGCATGATGTATCCACCCGCACACATACAAAAAGTGAATAGGTCATATTTCCCATTGGCGACCAAACTGTAATCTGCAGCTCCAATCACATTTTCCAAATCAGAATTCCCATACTTCACCCGGTTGACTGTTTCCTGAGGTTGCTCAATGCGGACTCCCATTTGAAATGGTTTTTGTTCCATTAAAACGCCGCGAGCATGCAGGGAATTATAAGTATCTCGGGCGCTATGACCGATCGCAAGAATTACGACATTGGCAGGAATATAACCGCTCGAGGTATATACCCCCTTGATGATGTTATCTTGAATATCCAGATCTTCCGCTTTGCATGAGAATTTTACTTCGCCGCCTAGGGCTTCGATTTTTCTTCGAATGGATTTGACCACTGCGGGCAATCTATTGCTACCCAGATGCGGTCTGAAATCATAAAGCACCGAGGGTTTGCCTTTATTTTCAGCAAACATTTGCAAGATACGGGTAACATCAGGCCCGGAACCCCGATAGGTTAATTTCCCATCGCTAAAAGTACCAGCGCCACCCTCTCCAAATAAATAATTACTCTCAGGATTAAACTGCCCGCCATCATCAAAATCCTTCACATCGCGAATGCGATCGCGCACAGGCCTGCCCCGTTCCAAAAGAATGGGCCGGTATCCAAGTTCAGCCAAAAAGTAAGCTGCAGCAAGCCCACCGGGGCCAGATCCGATAACCACTGGTCTGCCAAGCATGGGAACCGAGCCACAAGGTGGCATAATAAAAGGCGCTTCAGAATAAGTCTCAATACTGATGGATTGAAACCTAGGCTTGTGTTGCAGGATTTTTTCTTCATCGAGCAGATGAACTTCGGCACTGTATACAAATTGAATTTGCCTATCTCGAGCATCAAGGCTTTTGCGCAGAATGCGCCAGCGTTGAATATCCGCAATTTGAATACCCAAAGAGCGAGCGAGCCGATCTGGAAGGGTTGTTTCCGGATCTTCAACTGCGAGCCTGATATTTGAAACGCGTAATGCCATAATAGTGGCTTTATGATGTTGAAGTAAAAAAGAAAAGAGGGGCACCCCATGAAAGGCACCCCTCCGAGGGAAAAACCGTGATAAAACCTGAGGAACCGGCAAAAAAGGCCGGGTTGTTCAGGGATTACTTACCTTTACGAGCCCCTGCGAGTTCGCCAAGGGATACTTTTTCCAAGCTTTTTCGTAGCGCTTCAGAAGCAGCTTTGCAAATGGTTTCAAGCTTGTTGTTCAAGGGGCCACCTACATCTTCAGCAAATGGGGCAACGCCACGAATTGGGCCATCAACAGCTTCGATGATGTGCAACAAGGAAACTTTGAAGGGGTCCTTCATCAGTTTGTAGCCACCATTGGGGCCTTTGATGGAATTAAGAACTCTAGTGGAAACCAAAGGTTTCAAAACTTTAAGCAAAAAGCGCTCAGGAATACCACGATCTCGGGCGATAAGATGGGATGGAACAGGCTTGTCAGATTTCTGAGTAGCCATGTAAGCGAGGGCGTGTAGAGCGTAACTGGATGCGCGAGTCAACTTCATGAAACAATAAGGCCTCTTAAGGGCCAACCTCCAAAATTAGAAATGCGTCTGCTTGACAATCAAGCAGATCTAAACTTAACCTTTTGGGCTCACTGTTTGGGCGCGAATCAGTGAAAGGCTTCGTATGTGTAAGACTAAAAACAAACTTCTTAAGGTTGTTATTAGCCTACTTGATAGAGCGTTATCAAATAACACATTAATATTAATATAATTAAATCAATAGGATAGCAATAGACAAACGCAATAATTCAAATAATTTCATCATATCCCCTCATTAAGACAATTATTATATCTAATAAAAAAGCAGAAACAAAGGTTAAATTTCGGACAAATTAGCTGGCAGCGCGCAATTGTTTTACATCAATTGCACCAAATTCTACGCCAATAACAGATGTAGCAGACGGAAGAGAAAATAATAAAGTCATATTCACCGCCAAGACGCAAAGAGCGCAAAGGAAGACAAAAAATCCGGACTTTTCTACTGCTTCTTAGCGTCTTAGCGGTAAAGATTCTTGGCTTTGGAGTTTTACAAGAAAGACAAATTACGGATGAAGTAACGAGTATAAACGTAGCTAACACTTCCGGCTCTGAAAGATAAGTGGGCAAAAGTCAAATTAGCTGGCAGCGGGCGATTGTTTCACATCAATTGCGCCAAATTCTACGCCAATAACAGCTGTCGCGGGTATCTCTTTGGCCCCCACAGAAACCAAGCCTCTGCGGACTTGCAAGCGCCAAAGCATAGGCCCCTGATGATTTAAAATCTCTTGCGCACTAGAATCATCGCCATCAGTGCAAAGAAAAGCGGTCATTTCGTCGCCAGGTTCGAGGATTTTATCCAGGTTTTCATCTTCAACAGTTTCGCGGGGAGATTGCGATTTCTTGGAACCCGCCAAGGCTAAAGGCAACCAGTTGGCAGGGCCGCCAAAGAACGACTTTTCGGGCTTCTCTGTTCCAAATTGCACAAATGTGAAGGGGGGCGGGTAACTGTTTCTGCTTTTTTCCTTCCACTTGCGATTAAAATAATAGTCTAATGGGCTAAAAGTCTGATCTTTGGAAACATTTTTAAGCTTAAGCCTAAGAACCAAGGAATCTCCCTTGCAAGGTTCTGATTTAGAGAACCCCGAAACCAAAACCGAAACCGTTGCTTTTTCCACCGCAAGGGGTGTCACTTCCAATTCACCCACCCTAATAGCCACCCCGATTTTAGTACGCAAATGGGCAGGCACGATCGTTTGGGTAGTTTCTTTATCGTGATTAAATCGGATTTTGGTGCGTTTTGCACCTGGGTTATCGCCATCCACATCGGGAATGTATTCAAGCGGATGTAATGGTCCTGCAGTCTTCATGCGAACCAAAATGAGAATAAGAATTGCGGTAGCCATCACGCTGTAGGAAAGCAGCGAGAAAAAAATAATCGGCATAGCCATCGATTTTGAGGCTACAGGCCTTTTGCGGGCAGCTTCCCCAGTAATAGAGGGGGCATTATCCCAAGGAGCGGGGGCAGCACTTTCGCTTTGGGTTGCGCCATTGGTTTCAGAGTTGAAAATTTCCGTGGGGACCGCATTTGAATCCTTATCTTCTACCGGGGGTGAAACTGCTGCATATTCTTCGGCAGAAGTTTCTTGAGCTTTGTCACTACCGGGGAACGATAAAATTTCGCGGGGCAGCTCTTCCGGTGCGGGGCTCTCGGGGGATTGGTACTTAAAATTCATTATATCGGTATCGGGCTCTACTGCTTGAACCGGGGCAGGTGGTGGTGCTTCAGCGCTCCCTGCAGCATTAATCATTGGCAGCATCTGGATGGTTTGGCAATGAGGGCAGCGCATTTGCTTGCCCAGAAAGTCTTCGGTAATGCCCATCAGTTTAGTACAAGAAACACATTTAAAATGATAAATACTCATTATTATCCTTTTACTTCTTCGTATAAATGTATGCTGATTTTCTCGGGGGGTGACGCAAGCTTATCCTGAATGCCTGCCGACAATTCCAACCAATCCACCGAACCCACAACCTTCCTGCCCGCTTTGTCGCCTGTCTTTTCATAAGGCAACACCGCTAAAAGCGGGACTGCAGACCGCAGCGAAAATTCAACAGGATTATGAATCGCTGCCAGATCCAAAACTTCTTCGGTTTCCGACATAACCACTCCAGCAACCACCAACCCATATTGCCTTGCAACTTCCAGCGTAAGCAGCAGGTGGTTGAGTGTTCCCAAACTTCTGCGGGCAACAATAATGATTGGATATTGCAACCTTTGTGCGAGATCCGCTATTGATTCAGTATCTGTTAAAGGGCAAAGTAATCCGCCTGCTCCCTCAACAATTGCAAACTCATCTCCACATCGCTTTTCCACTGCTAATGCAAGCGCTTCAATAGATAAATTTGAGCCTTCAAGCTTGGCAGCCAATGCAGGGCTTGCGGGAACTTCAAAACACCACGGAGTGATTGCGGTCAAATCTTTATCACCCGCAGCACGGCTTAATGCCAAAGTATCTGAACTAACAAGAACGCCTTTCGAATTGCGCTGGCAACCTGTGGCAATCGGTTTACAAACCTTTACATCAACCCCTTTAGAGATCATTGAACGAGCCAAAAGAGAGGCAAAGCGAGTTTTGCCTACGCCTGTATCAGTGCCAGTTATAAAAAAGCCAGCCATCAGCAATCAGCCCCCTTGGCCGGATAATTGTTGCGAAAATTCCATCAAGCAATTGTAAAGTACTTCGCCTATGCGATCCACTAATTCTTCAGGTATTGCAAGAGGTGGCATAAGAACCACCACATCCCCAAGCGGCCTGATCATAAGGCCATGTTTGCCTGCCAGCATGCAAATAGCATGGGCAGCATTGATATTTTCAGGAAAAGGCATGCGAGTTTCGCGATTGCCAACCAACTCTATCCCAATCATCAGACCCGATCTGCGGATATCTCCCACAAAAGAAAACTCCCACAAGCGATCCAAATGCCTTTGCATTCTCTGCCCTTTAGCATCAACTTGCGCCAAAGTGCCATTATCTGCCATTAATAGATCCAGGCTGGCAATCGCAACCGCAGCACCCAAAGGGTTGGCAGTGTAAGTATGCCCATGCTGAAAGGTTTTATCTTCTTTGCCCGGTTCATTCAAAAAAGCGTTGAAGATTTCTTCGGTTGCGAGGGTCGCTGCCAGGGGTAGGTATCCACCTGTAATTCCCTTCGCCAAGCAAAGAAAATCGGGCACCACTTCTTCCTGTTCGCAGGCAAAAAGCGTTCCTGTTCTGCCAAACCCCACCGCCACCTCATCAGCTATCAGCAGCACATTATGCTTTTTGGTAACTTCACGCACCCGCTTTAAAAAGCCCTTGGGGGCAGTGACCATGCCTGCAGCCCCCTGCACCAAAGGTTCGATCACCACAGCAACTAATTCATCTGCATGCTGCTCCACTAATTTTTCCAACTCCAAGGCACAAGCCATGCCGCAACTCTCTGGTTTTAATTGCAGTGGACAGCGATAGCAATAAGGGGCAGGCGACTTTATAGTCGGGAAAAGCAAAGGCTTAAACATATCATGAAAACGACCGAGATCTCCGATACTAACATCCCCCATCGTGTCGCCATGATAGGCCATCCCCAGCGCAAGAAACTTGGTTTTATTTTTTCTTGGATTAGGGCACTGATGCCAGAATTGGAATGCCATCTTCAATGCGACTTCAACAGCGGTTGCTCCGCTATCCGAATAAAACACACGGGTCAAACCCTTGGGGGCTAGTTCGATTAGCCTCTTGGCGAGTATGGTTGCGGGCTCGTTAGAAAGGCCCAAAAATGTGCTATGAGCAACCTTCTGCAATTGTTCCCTTAGCGCATTATCTAACTCCGGCACTTGATGCCCATGCAAGTTGCACCAAAGAGAAGAAAAC